>Ga0172372_10000793_pt1 | contig 48501 bp, 44 predicted proteins | sample LakKiv5m_2_FD_114544 | JGI IMG/M metagenome (GOLD analysis project Ga0172372, IMG submission 114544) | Freshwater microbial communities from Kabuno Bay, South-Kivu, Congo - kab_092012_9.5m | ecosystem: Environmental > Aquatic > Freshwater > Lake | place: Democratic Republic of the Congo...
GTACCAGCGGGATTCCTCGCTTTTGGAGGCTTGCGTATTCCGGTTGGCGTTTGGATTGTTCTGCCTTTACAAAGTTTTGTCCGTCTGTTGAGACTTCAATCTGAAAGTCTTTAGGGAAATAGATCCATGAGCCCGGATCATGAAGCAGTGAAATCTCAATAAAGCCGATAGTACTTTCTCTTCCGAGATCAATCGTTGCAATGCACGTATCGCCCCACCAGCCGAGCCATTGTGCGCCTGTCCACGGTCTGCGACCGAGAATGCCGTCCGTTAATGTTGCTGCGCCTCCGTTGTTGTAATTCGGTGAAGGGGCTTTCTTCAATGTTACGGATTTGCTGAATGCCTGATGCGATTCAAACTTCTGTTCGTAAACAGGACTGATTTGATTTCCATTGGCAAATACCGCAGCAGCAATTCGCTCTCCGCCTTTCAGCAATATCGGGCCGGTGTAAACTGCATCGGAATGTACTACGCTGTCGCCGGTGAGATTGTATTTTATCTCGCCCAGCGGTGAATATGTCGACAGATGCAGTAGTAATCCTTCTTCCGTCTTTTCAAAGCGAGGTATGATTTCGAATACGCTCTTCGAGTAATTGACCTTCAAACGTTCGAATGTGCTCATGTGAGCAGTCAATCGTCCTACAAATGGTTGATAAGATTTGATCTCGCTGCGCGTCCATGCTACTTCACTCAACGCACACATGCGCGGGAAGATCATGTATTGCACCTGACGGAAATCCGGAATGTATTCGGTCCACAAATTCGATTGCACGCCTAGTATGTAACGACGTTCCTCTGCATTCAACACTTGCGGAACAGGATTGTAGCTGTACACTTTTTCAACGGGCAGATAACCGCCAATGGCTAATGGCTCTCCCGGATTCTGCGATTGATAATAATCGAAGTAACAATGACTGCCGGGCGTCATCACAACATTGTGTCCGGCTTTCGCTGCAGCAATTCCGCCTTCTTCACCGCGCCACGACATTACCGCTGCGCCTTTCGCAAGTCCGCCTTCGAGAATTTCATCCCAGCCTATAGCTTTCTTTCCTTTTGAATCGAGGAACTTCACAATGCGAGTGATGAACCAACTCTGTAAGCCGTGTTCGTCTTTCAGATTGTTCTGCTTGATGATATTCTGACAGAATTCCGATTTCTCCCATTCTGTTTTCGGACATTCATCGCCACCGATATGAATGTACTTTCCTGGAAACAATGCCGCTACTTCGCTGAGAATATTCTCCAGCATAATGAACGTGGAATCCGTTGGAGCCATCACTTCATTGAAAACGCCCCAAGTGCCTTGCACTTCGTAGTTGAATTTCGGATTGTTACCCGCGTTCGGGTAAGCAGCCAGCAAAGCACTTGCATGTCCCGGCATTTCAATTTCAGGAACAATGGTGATGTGCAGCGAATCGGCATAGCGTATCACTTCGCGGATTTCATTCTGCGTGTAAAAACCTCCATGCGGAATTCCATCGTAACGATCCGGCTCTTCACTGAAATGTCCGATGAGTGTTTGTTTTCTCCACGCACCGATGGAAGTCAGTCGCGGATATTTTTTGATTTCGATACGCCAACCCTGATCATCGGTGAGATGCCAATGAAAAGTATTCATCTTGTACATGGCCATGTAACGCAAATACGATTTCACTTCTTCTTTGGTGAAGAAATGTCGCGCCACATCTAAATGCATTCCACGCCAAGTGAAACGCGGATAATCGATGATGGAGCAGGAGGGAAGCATGAAAGTTCCTGCGCGCTCACCGGGTTGAATGAGTTGAAGTATTGTTTGCAATCCGTAAAAGATTCCCGCTTTGGTTCCGTAAAGATTTACGCCGTTACGATTGATATACAATTCATAACCTTCAGGCGGCAAACCTGTGGAATCGTAACTGATGAAAATACAAGGTTCGTTTCCGGAAATTTTTCCGAATGTGAATCGGAGATTAAAAAGCTCCTGCGCCTGACGAAGAAACAGATGACATTCTTTCTTCAGTGATTTATGCTCTACAACAATTGTTGCGTTCGATGATAAATCGAAATTCCCTGTGAACGGCAGAAGTGTCTGCGGCTTCGGAATAACAGGATAACGCAGCGGATTGTATTGCGCGTGCACTTTTGCGCTTTGCAAGAGCACACAGAACAATAGCAGGCGCAGCGCAGACTTCATGAATTAGACTTCGTCGTACGGTTCAACAATTACGCCATCCATGCCCGGACGGATTTCCAGTTTCTCATCACCGAAATCGAGCAGTACGGAAGAATTGCTGTAGAGGTTGTCGCCTTCGTGAACAACACCCAGCGTATGCAATTTTTTGTTCACTGCATTTTCCCACAGAACATTGCTGTTCATGTTATCGCTTCGAATGTCAATCTTTCCATTGAATTCATGAAGCAACATCAATTTGTTTTTCTCTGCGTCGAATTCATTAGCGAGAGTAATACCTGACTCGTCGGTCTCGGGAACGGTAAGAATCAATTTCATATCACCGAAATCCAATTCCAGTTTCTCCAGAAATTCAAACACATCAGCTGGATTGGACTTGTTGATCCAATTGTGATACACAACATTCTTCAACACATGCCCTTCAGCAGCCTTGAGTTTTTTGAGATGATCGTGAGAAAAGTATTCTGACATTTTGTATTTGTTATTGCTGTTCCTTTCAACTTTCAAACTTTCCCACTATTTTATCCCCATTCTCGACGCAATATCTTTCGGCACTGCGCTCTTGTGAACCATGATGCCGGTTGTCTTGTATTGGAAATACGCCTGAGAAACATACAGGTATCCTGCGTTCTCATTATTCTCCGTACCCCATGAATTCTTCACGATGTAAAAACGTTTTCCGTTCTGGTCTTTGCATTGTCCTGTGATCAACATGCCGTGATCGTCCTGTGTGCTGAGATTGTCAAATGCCTCCTGACGCAGCAACTCTGTAATCACGCGGTCTTTGCATGGGAACATCCACAATGAATCTTTCTCTGTCTTGCGCATCTTCTCAATTGGATTTTCAGGAACCAACGCCAAACCGTTTTTGTGTGAGAAGCCCGGCTCCGTAATATCAGTTCCCCATTGTACGGTGAATCCGTTTGCTGTTGCGTTCTCCGCAATAGCTGTCATGTCGGCAAGGGTAACGTTGTAAGAATAATCCCACGACCAGTTGTCCGGAACTTCCAGCGCAAAGCGTGTGTAAAACGGATGATGCGTGAATGAAGTGATGGAAACATAATCTGCAGGATTGAAACCGAGGAATGCAGAGAATGATTTCGCATCGTATTTCTTTCCGTTGTAATCGAATGTTGCAGGCGGTGTTCCGAGATAACCTTCGAGCGCACCGGTGAATGCAGCGAGCCAATTCGGATTCAGTTTTCCTTCGTGCAATGTCAACTGCGCATCCAGAATAGCTTTCAGCACCGCATCCATTTCGTTGTGTTTTACTTTATCTTCTCCGGGAGGCATTCCTGCGTAAGCCGACTGCGGCATCAATCCGTATTGCGCTGCAATGTTGATCACGTCCATTCCTTCTCCGCCGGGACTGAATTGCGCTTTGCCCATCAAGCGGATGTAGCGTTTTGCTTTTTCAATGTATGCGCAACGCACGATCCACATTTCAGAAAGATCAACTTCGCCTTTGCCCTGACGGAGCAATTCACACTCGAGAAACGACTCCGTGGAGAAAATCCAGCAGGTGCTCGAATGGTATTGATCTTTTACAGAAGTTGTTTTCGCTTCTTTGACATCAGAGAAACGGATCTGCGATTCTTTTTTGTTGGAACGTTCCTGCGCGATTCCTGAAACCGCAAGGAAGGAAAAGCTGAAAGCCAGCAATACATTTTTCATCGGAAATGATTTTTTTATCGTTCCCGAAGATAAGATTTATAAGCTCGGAAAAATCTGATTTCAGGAATGAAAGCCGCAGAAAATGTTTGCCACAGATGGCGCAGAGAAAACGCAGATGAATTTCACGCTTTATTAATCTGCGTATTCTGTTGCGATAATAAGTTTGCCTCAGATGTCGCAGATTTTCGCAGAAGCAGATTTGAGTTACATCATCTGAGTAATCTGAGCAATCTGTGGCAATCAAAATTTACGACAGATTATCACAGATCAGAGGCAATCTAATTCCTCCTCACGTCTTCTGATGCTTCTTGCGCGCAGCAGGGAAAAGAATGTTGTTCAGAATCAAACGGTAGCCCGGTGAATTCGGATACAACGACAAATCCGTTGGCGGCTCTTCCACGCGGTGCTGATAATCTTCAGGATCGTGACCGCCGTAGAATGTCCACATGCCTTTGCCCGCTTCTCCGTGAATGTAACGCGCTTCGTTGATGGCTTTGTTTTCTCCCATGATCAACGTGCCCGGCTTGATCAAGGCTTTGTCGAATCCTGTTGTTTGTCCCCAGAAACCTTTGATGAGATTCGCATGGTTCTGACACAACATAGTTGGAATAGGATCCCACTTGGCAGAGAATTCAAACAGCGAGAAGTAATCATTCTGTTCTGTTACGCCGCGCTGCACACGCGTGTTGTAGGTATCGATGTCGGAGAATTCGTATTCTGTGGAATTCAGCTTCAGATGAAACTTCGTGAATGCAAACGTTACATCGTAATTGAGTTTCGAATTCATCTGCGGATCAAATCCATCTCCGTCGTACATACGATCGCAAATGTCAATGCCTTCTGATGCGAGAGCAATGTCGTACGAATCCGTTGCGGAACACATCGCAAAAACGAATCCGCCTCCTGCAACAAACTCTCTGATTTTTTTCGCCACTGCCAATTTGAGATGCGATACTTTCAGAAATCCGAGTTTGGAAGCCATTGCTTCATTGGTGGAAACATCGTGCTTGTACCAATCGCGGTCTTTGAATCCTGCCCAGAAGCGTCCGTATTGACCGGTGAAATCTTCGTGGTGCAAATGCAGCCAATCGTATTTCGGAAGAATTCCCTGAATGACTTTCTCGTCGTAAATTGTGTCGTAAGGAATATCGGCGTACTTGAGTACCATTGTTACCGCATCATCCCAAGGCAATTTATTGGAAGGTGTGTACACGGCAATCTTTGGTGGCTTTTCCAGTTTCACCGCATCCATATTTTTTTCAGGACTTGAAATTTCCGTGAGGATTCCCGCCGCCATTGCATCCGGGATCACTTCGAAAGTAACGCCCATCACTTTGCATTCCTGTTCATCTTCTTTCGTGTATGGAAACATGAAAGAGCCGTAACGGTAATTGAGCAGCCACTTTGCTTCACCGCCACGGTTGAGCACTTTGTAAGTGATTCCGTAAGCTCGCAGGTGATCGTGCTGATGATCGTCCATAGGAATGAGAATCTGCGCCGCATTCAGCGAAGCGCACAAGATCAAGCCTGCAATCAGAAATCTGAATTTCCTCATAGTGGTGTTACTGCCAATTTCATACCGAAAATACGGAATTTCGGTGGAAACGGAGTTGCAAGATCACGCACGCGGATGTTAAATACTGTTTAACTGCAATAGTTCATGCGTAAAGGTGCTTTCGGCTTTTGATTCTTTGCGGTGATTACGGAAAATAAACACCGCAAAAATGCGGCGAATAGGTTTTGCATCAGAGGAAGAGTCGCGCTTATCTGCTACTCTTCAAATAAGTGATACCTACGATAGATCGTAGGTTGACTTTCAGAAAAAGCGGACGGAAATGAAACGCGGTTGGAAAGGAAGGTGAAAAAGATGAAATTTGGGGGACACGTAGGACTTAAAATCCCTTGGCCTCACGGCCGTACGGGTTCAAGTCCGATGAATCTGGAGTAGTCTGTTTTTCTCCAGGAACTGATTGTGGAATAAGGAATCGATCTTCGGAATTTGAGCGGAAGAATGTTCTCCCTGCCCGTGGCGTAAAGAAATATTACAGCCGAGTCGTAAGCTTTTCGTGTTCTCATGATGTTTTTTTATCATGAGTACGATTGCATACGCGTATCGGTTCGAAATCAGTCAGCGCTTAACGAAATCGGAATTCTGTAACGGAGTTGACTGTTTACTCCCCACTCTCCACTCTCCACACTACTCCCTAAAACGGATCCTCCTCAATATCATTCAACTTGCTCCCTCGTATTATGCTTCCTCCGCCCGTTGGGAAATTATTGAAGTCGTCGTTCGGACCTAAGCCCGCTTTCGGATCGTAAGGACCGTTGCCGTCGTTGGAGTATGTGCCCATGCCGCCGCCGTCGAGACCGCCGTCCAGATCCATGAACTTCGCGAGCTTGTCAACGAAACGAAGGTTAACACTTCCAACTGCACCGTTACGGTGTTTTGCAATAATGATTTCAGCTAAGCCGTTCGTAGCATTTCCTTCTGCGTCTTGCGTAAAGCCGTAGTATTCCGGACGGTGAATGAACAACACCATATCCGCATCCTGCTCGATAGCGCCGGATTCACGGAGATCGGAGAGCTGTGGACGCTTATCGCCGCCGCGTGTTTCTACTGCACGACTCAACTGTGAAAGTGCGATAACAGGAATGTTGAGTTCTTTGGCAATACTTTTCAGTGATCGCGAGATGGTAGAAATTTCCTGTTCACGATTGCCGCGTGAATTATCGCCGCCTGTTGTCATGAGCTGGAGATAATCGACAATCACCATCTGAATGTCGTGCTGCGCTTTTAAACGTCTGCACTTCGCTCGCATTTCGAAAATGGAAAGGGCAGGAGTATCGTCAATGAAAAGCGGCGCTTCTGAAAGCTTACCGATTTTCACATGCAGTTGCTGCATTTCGTGATCGAGTAGTTGACCTTTCTTCAGTTTCTCTGCAGAAAGTTCTGCCTCAGCCGAAATCAAACGCTGAACGAGCTGCACCGATGCCATTTCCAGAGAGAACACTGCAATCGGTTTCTGGAATTCAACAGATGCGTTACGTGCGAGTGTTAATACAAACGCAGTTTTACCCATCGCAGGTCGTGCAGCAAGAATCACAAGATCCGAAGGTTGCCATCCGGATGTCATGCGATCGAGATCTGTGAATCCGCTTGGAACACCGCTTACGCCGGTCTTCTGATTTTTTGCGGCTTCAATCTGTTGCATCGCCTGACTGATGAGTGAACTCATCTTGTCGTAGTTCTTGCGGATGTTACCTTCCACAACAGAGAACAGATTGCGTTCTGCATTGTCGAGAAGATCGAATACATCTGCAGTATCGTCGTACGCTTCGCGAATGGTGTCGCTTGAAATGCGGATCAGTTCGCGCTGAATGTATTTCTGAGAAATGATTCGCGCATGGAATTCAACGTTAGCTGAACTTGCAACGCGGTTGGTGAGTTGAGAAATGTAATATGCTCCGCCAACAATTTCGAGTTCACCGGTTCTTTTCAGTTCCTGAGTAACGGTGAGAATATCGATGGGTTCCGAACGCTGGAACAGATTCTGAATAGCGGAGAAAATGCGACCGTGCGCTTCTTTGTAGAAACTTTTCGGTTGGAGAATATCAATCACCGCAGTGAGTGCATCTTTTTCGAGCATCAAAGCGCCGAGAACGGCTTCTTCCAGTTCAACCGCTTGCGGAGGCAACTTCCCGATTTCATACAACTGTTGGGAAACCTGCCCGAAAGAGGCCGGCTTGCGCGTCGTTGTCTTTTTTTCTTCTAAACTCATATTCCCGGTTGATTTTTTGGAAAGGGTTCCAAAAGTAGAAAAAATGACCTGCCGTTCGTACAGGAAATTTATCCATACTAATTAACGCATTGTGAACAGGTTTTGTTAATGATTTACGTCTGTATTTATGAACATTCCGACACTTTCCTGCGCCGGATTTTGTATCGGTATTGGAACCCAGCGATTTGGATTCGGACTAATATCCGTCATGATTCGCTGAAACGACCGCTTTGCAATGAAAAAGAACCTTATTTTTGCCCATCTGTGAAAAACGAGATTCAACTGGGCGACAAAGTTTTCGTCCCTTATCTGGATAGCCGGAAAATTGCTGATGCGGTGGCGAATGTTGCTGCGCAGATCAATAAAGACTATGCCGGAAAAAATCCACTCTTTCTGGTGGTACTCAACGGTGCGTTCCTGTTTGCGGCTGATTTACTGCGTTCGATTGAAACCGGATGCGAAGTTTCATTTGTGAAGTTCTCTTCGTACCACGGAACGGAAAGTTCCGGAAAAGTGAAAGAGCTCATCGGACTCAATGAAGATCTTAACGGTCGCGATGTAATTATCGTGGAAGATATTGTAGACACCGGAACAACGATTGTGCAGATGATGAAAGATCTGGAATCGCGTCATCCCGGATCCGTGCGCATTGCAGCTTTGCTGTTCAAGCCGGAAGCTTACAAGAAAGATATCCGCATCGATTATGTTGGTATTGAAATTCCGAACGCGTTCATCGTGGGTTACGGACTCGATTACAACGGACTCGGTCGCAATCTCAGTGAAATCTACGTTATAAAATAACTTGCACATCAACCATGCTCAACCTTGTACTCTTCGGGCCTCCGGGCGCAGGCAAAGGAACTCAATCTGAAAAACTGATTGCGCGTTACGGATTTGTTCACATTTCCACCGGTGATCTTTTTCGCTGGCACACGGCAAACAATACCGAACTCGGATTGCGTGTTAAGGAAATCATGAACAGCGGAGAACTCGTGCCGGATTCCATCACGATTGATATGCTCAATGAAGAGCTGAAGAAAAATCCGGATGCGAAAGGATTTCTTTTCGACGGATTTCCGCGTACGGTGGCACAGGCAGAAGCGCTCGACAAATTCATGGCGGAGAAAGGAACTGCAATTCACAAAGTGGTGGCGCTGGATGTAAGCGAGCAGGAAATCCGCGACCGTATTGCAAAGCGCAAACTCACTTCGAATCGTGCAGATGATGAAGATGATAAGCTCAACAAACGCATCAACGAATATTTCACAAAGACGGTACACGTATTGCCGTTTTACCATCAGCAAGGACGTTTGCAGACCGTAAACGGAATCGGAGAGATTGATGTGATCAACGCGAATCTTTGCGCTGCTATCGACTCGTAAGATAAATTGATCTTAAGGAAGGGGAGAATCAATGATTTTCCCCTTTTTTGTGCGGCAAAAAATAAATTTAGATGAGTCTAAAATAAATTTTAACTTTGCCTGATGATTTTTCGCTCGATAATCGCGTTTTTCCTGTTGCTCACACCCGGACTTCATGCCGCGGTAGTGAGCGGCGTGGTTACGTCTGAGGGCGAAATGGTTCCGTTTGCAGTAGTTCATGCAGAAGGAACATCAATATCCGCAACCACAGACACGAACGGATATTATCAGTTGAATAATCTGCCGGAAGGCAAATACGTGATTCGCGTTCTGTGCATCAATTATTTATCACGAACAGCAACTGTAACACTTCTTGCTGATCAGCAGCGTACTTTGAATTTCATTCTGGAACCTATGAATGCAACCGCTACGGAAGTGGTGATTACCGGAACCATGAATGAAACAGAACGCAGCGAAAGTCCTGTTCCTGTAGAAGTTTTTACGCCGAAGTTTTTCAAGAAGAATCCTGCTGCATCCTTGTTCGAATCGGTCGGCATGATGAACGGCGTGAAACCGCAATTGAATTGCAACGTGTGCAATACCGGCGATATTCACATCAACGGAATGGAAGGTCCGTACACGATGGTGCTCATTGACGGAATGCCCATCGTCAGCAGTTTAGCAACCGTTTACGGATTGATGGGAATTCCGAATTCATTGATCGAACGTGTGGAAGTGGTGAAAGGTCCTGCTTCATCATTGTACGGATCGGAAGCCATGGGCGGATTGATCAACGTGATCACGAAAGATCCTATGACTGCGCCGCGATTCGGTTTGGATGTGTGGGGAACAACATGGGCGGAAGGAAATGCAGATATCGGCTTCTCAAAACGCATAGGGAAAAACTCTTTTCTGCTCACGGGAATCAATGCTTTCTGGTACAACACACCGCTGGATTACAACAACGACAATTTCACCGATGTGACTTTGCAGAAACGTGTTTCGCTCTTCACCAAATGGGCTGCAACTGGCAAAAACAACAGTCGTTATTCTCTTGCAGCGCGATACATCTACGAAGATCGTTGGGGCGGAGAAATGCAATGGAACAAACAATTCCGCGGCGGTGATTCCATTTACGGAGAAAGCATTTACACTTCCCGTTTCGAGTTGATCGGTCACGCCGATTTTCCATGGAAGAAAAAAGTGGCTGCAGATTTTTCGTACAACTATCACGATCAGAATTCCGTTTACGGAGCAACGACATTTCTTGCGCAGCAGCATACATTGTTCGGACAATTGCGCTACACGGAACAGGTGAAGAATCACTTTCTGTTGGGCGGAATTTCAATTCGCAACATTTTCTATGACGATAATACTGCGGCCACATTCAATAACGTCGGAAGTGTGCCGACCAATGAACCTGATGTTTCTGTTTTACCGGGAATATTTCTGCAGGATGAATGGGCGGTGAAAGATGCGCATCGTTTGTTGTTGGGCGTGCGTTACGATTATCATCGTGTTCACGGAGGTATTATTTCTCCGCGTATCGCGTGGAAATACACAATGAACGATGTTGTTACGCTGCGTTCCAGTTTCGGAACCGGATTCCGCGTGGTGAATGTTTTCACGGAAGATCATGCCGCATTAACCGGTTGGAGAGAAGTGATTTTCCGCGAGACGTTGCAACCTGAAAAATCCATCAACGGAAATCTGAATCTCGTGCTGCGCAGATATAGAAATTCCTGGTTCGGAGGATTGGACATTACCGGATTCTGCACGTATTTCACCAATAAAATCACAGCAGATCTTGATACCGATCCTGAACTGATTATCTATGATAATCTCAACGGCTACGCACTTTCAGCAGGCGTGAGTGTAAACAGTGATATCACTTTCTCCAACGGTTTGAAGTTCATGGCCGGCGTAACGTGGATGAAAGTGTATCAGGACGAAACAGATTCATTGGGAAATGCAGTGCACACGGTTCAGCTTCACGCGCCGGAATGGTCTGGCACGGCTTCGGCATCTTATACATTCCGATTCGGACTCACTGCTGATTTTACTGCGTTGTGGTGCGGGCCTATGCGCTTGCCGGTATTTCTGAATGATTATCGCCCGGAATATTCGCCTTGGTTTTGCATCGCGAATTTGCAGCTCACGCAGAAACTCAAATCGAATGTTGAAGTGTATGGAGGCGTAAAGAATCTCCTCAACTTCATTCCCGAAAATCCGATTATGCGTCCGTTCGATCCGTTTGATCGCACCATCAATGATCCCGTTTCGAATCCGCACGGTTACACGTTCGATCCTTCATACAATTACGCGCCATTGCAGGGAATACGTGCGTTTCTCGGTTTGCGCATCACTTTACAGTGAAAGCGTGAAGGGAATTTCTTCTGCAGCTTAAAACTGTATCTTTGCGCGATGGAATCCAATTTCGTTGATTACGTAAAAATCTGTTGTCGCTCCGGTAAAGGCGGAGGCGGTTCTGTTCACCTCATGCGCACAGCGCAGACTGCAAAGGGCGGTCCTGATGGTGGTGACGGTGGTCGCGGCGGACACATTATTCTGCGTGGCAACAAACAGCTGTGGACGTTGCTTCACCTGAAGTATCGCAAACATATCATTGCGGAAGACGGTGTGCACGGAAGTCGTCAGAACATGACAGGTGCAGACGGGAAAGATGTGGTGATTGATGTTCCGTTGGGAACCGTGGCGCGTAACGCAGAAACAGGCGAGATTGAATACGAGATTACGGAAGACGGGCAGGAAGTGATTTTTGTAAAAGGAGGAAGAGGAGGAAAGGGCAATACATTCTTTGCAACACCAACAAAACAAACGCCGCGCTTTGCGCAACCCGGTGAACCCGGATTGGAAGAGTGGAAGATTCTTGAATTGAAACTTCTTGCGGATGTTGGTTTGGTTGGATTTCCGAATGCAGGTAAATCCACTTTGCTGAGTGTTGTTTCAGCAGCGAAACCTGAAATTGCTGATTATCCTTTTACAACGATTGTTCCGAATCTCGGAATGGTGCGTTATCGCGATGATCGTTCATTCGTGATGGCGGATATTCCCGGAATCATTGAAGGTGCGCATGAAGGTCGCGGACTTGGTGTGCGTTTCTTACGTCACATTGAGCGCAACAGTTGCTTGTTGTTTATGATTCCTGCCGACAGCGCAGACATCGTAAACGACTACAAGATTCTCCTCAACGAATTGAAGCAATACAATCCTGAATTGCTCGATAAGAAACGCATGCTTGCTATTTCCAAAGCAGATCTTCTTGATGAAGAATTATTCGAAGCAGTGAAAACCGATCTCGACAAACGCTTTACGAAGAAGTACAAGATTCCGTACATCATTTTTTCCGCACACAGCCAGAAAAATCTTCTGCAATTGAAGGATGAGTTGTGGAAGCTGATGAACTCTTAGGCAGTGATCAGGAGTTAGTGATCAGCGATCACTGATCACTGTTCACTCCTGATGTCCCGGCTGATTCCCGCCTCGGTTCGTTGGCGGCGCTGCGGGCGGCAAAGGTCCTGAATATTGCACGCAAGGACGATTCCAATTGCAAGGACGATCGAGTACGATGCTCACATTCGACATGTTTGCTGCAACGTTAATGCTGTAATCGCACTGTACGTATTGATTCTTGTAACACGCTGTGTCGTATTTGTTGAAACGATCACTTACGGGATCTTTATACAATGGTTTTTTCCATTCTTCAATCATGCAATAGTTTCCTTGCTGCAAGGTGATGGAGAAATTTCCTGCTTCATCTGCTGTAATGGAATCCACAATTGCGGTTGTCGGTGAATTCAGATTGCCTTTACGGATGTAAAGTTTCTGTCCGTTTGCAGGAATCGTTTTCGGATTTTCCATTCCCGGTTCAGGTCGCGCACCGCCACAATAGTGTTGTTGCCACTGAATTTTACCGGAGATGGTAAACGATTTTATTTCCGGATTCTTTTCTTTCGAAGAGCGGCAGGAAAGCAGTGCAATGATGCAGAGCAGAAATGAGAAGAGTTGTGTTTTCATCTGATTCAGAGCCAAAGTTAAGTAAAAGAACGGATTTACGAGTTTCGGGCTACCGTGAAATCTCCAAATACCATTTTGAGATTTCACGGTAGAATATTAACTTTGCTCAATGATTAAGAGAGAAATACTTCCGCACTTAAAGAAAATGCTCAAGCAGTTTCCTGCGGTGGCTTTGCTAGGTCCGAGGCAGGCGGGTAAAACCACTTTGGCCAAAGAAACAGCGAAGTGGCGCAGCAGTAAAGTGATTTATCTTGATTTGGAAAAACTTTCTGATCGCAGGAAGTTGAGTGATCCGGAGTTGTTTTTTGAAAGTCATCGTGACAAACTCATTATCCTGGATGAAATTCAGACAATGCCGGAGCTTTTTACTGCGTTGCGTCCGGAAATTGATGAGAAGCGAACGTCAGGACGGTTTTTACTTACCGGTTCTGCAAGTCCTGAACTTGTGCGTTATGTTTCTGAAAGTCTCGCGGGGCGTATCGCTTACATTGAACTTACTCCGCTCACACTTACTGAAAGCAGAAACCGCAATATTTCCTTGAAACGTCATTGGTTTCGTGGTGGATTTCCGGGAGCTTTACTTGCTAAAAGTAATGAAGCGGGTAGTGCTTGGGCGGAAGCTTACATTCGTTCGTATACGCAACGGGATTTGTCTGCGTTGTTCGGATTTAATCTCAGTCCGGAGTTGTCCCGCAATTTACTTTCAATGATTGCGCTTACGCAAGGCTCACTTTTTCAGGCGGAGATGTTTGCGCGTGGATTAGGTGTTACCGGTCCTACAATTACGCGATACGTAGAGTTTCTGCAGGGCGCATTTCTTGTACGCAGATTGCCTGCATGGTATCTTAATACGAAGAAACGTTTAGTGAAATCGCCGAAATTATATCTGCGCGACAGCGGTTTGTTGCACAGCCTCGAGCAGATTGCAGAACCTGATGAACTGGCCGGACATCCTATTGTCGGCGGTTCATGGGAAGGTTATTGTATCGAGGAGATCTGCAGAAAGCTTCCTGCGGGAATATTGCCGTACTTCTATCGTACACATCACGGAGCGGAAATTGATTTGGTGCTCGTGCGCGGCGTTCGTCCGATAGCCGCAATAGAAATCAAACACTCTTCTGCGCCCGTATTATCGGTGGGAAGTTATGAAGCTGCGGATGATCTTGATCTGAACAGAATATTTGTTGTTGTTCCGTCCGGAGATTCTTATCCGCTTTCAAAACGTGCTACGGTTTGTAATTTGCAGGATTTTCTGGTCAAATATCTTCCTGCAGCGATAAAATAGCACCGTGAAATCTCAAAACGCCATTATGAGATTTCACCGTAGCTAAAATTCCAATGCCGACTGTTTTCCGGGCAATCGCACACCTTCGTGCTTCAGCAGAAACTCTTTTTTGTCCAATCCTCCAGCGTAACCGGTGAGCTAACCGTCGCTGCCGATAACACGATGACAAGGAACAATAATCGCGAGTTGGTTTCTTCCATTGGCAGTTCCTGCTGCGCGAATGCATTTCGGATCACCTAAACGTACTGCGAACTCGTGATAGGAAATTGTTTCTCCGAATGGAATGCGGCCTAACTCAGCCCAAACGCGTTGCTGAAACGCCGTGCCGTTCTGGTGAAATGCAAAATCAAATTCGTGTCGCGCGCCGGAGAAATATTCCAGCAGTTGCAATTCGCATTGCTGCGCGTGAGCGTTATTGGTTGATCGTTGATCGAGGTGATGATCGGCAAATGAAACGGAAGTTACTCCGTCTTCGTGCGCGCTGATGTGCAGAATCCCTGCGGGTGTGTCAATTGAAACCTGTTCCGCAGTGTACACTGACTTATTTCTTTTTTGCCAGTGAGCGCAAGCATTCTTCCTGCAAGCGATCCAGATCAATAGGAACAACACCAACACTCTCACAAACGAGTCCGCCTGCAATGTTGGAGATTTCCGCAATCAATTCCGGCTTGAGTCCTGCTGCAAGCGATAATGCTGCAACGCTCACCACTGTATCTCCTGCGCCTGATACATCAGCAATGTTGCGTACGTGTGCAGGAATGCGCTTCTTCACTTTGCGCCCGTGAACGTAAATGCCGTGTTCGGAAAGTGTGATCAAAGCGAGATCAATCTTCAGTTTGGTCTTCAGAAGATCAACTGCTTTGGTAAGTTCTCTTTCGCTGGCGTGATTGAATTCAATTTTCAATCCTTCACGAAGTTCCTTCAGATTCGGTTTGAAAAGTGTTGCACCTTGATAATTCATGAAGTGCTTCTTCTTCGGATCAACAACAACAGGAACTTTACGTTTGCGCGCAATGTCCACAACGGTTTTAATCAGCGGCTGTGTGATCAAACCTTTGTCGTAATCTTCGAAAATGATCACGTCGATTTTCTGAGTGTCGAGCAAATAGGTAATACGATCTTCGAACAGATCCGTTTCGTGATCCGTGATGTCGTGTTCAATTTCTTCATCAACACGCAGCAAATGGTGATTGTTTCCGATCACTCGTGTTTTTACGGTGGTGATGCGATCGCGGCTTTTCAGAATCCCTTTCGGCGCCAACTTCTGTTCCTGCATCAATTCGAGAAAGCGTTGTCCTTCTTTGTCGACACCGATAACCGAACAAAGAATCGGAGTAGCACCAAGCGCCTGCACGTTAAGTGCAACGTTTGCAGCACCGCCCAATCGCTGTTCTTTGCGTGTAACGGAAACAACGGGAACGGGAGCTTCCGGTGAAATACGGGAAACTTTTCCCCACATGTAATTATCAATCATCACATCGCCGATGATAAGAACACGGAGTTTTCTGAATCGGTCGAAAATCAGATTGATTTCTTTCTCGCTGTATTTTGCTGTTGGTGTTGGCATGGTATAAACTGCAAATCGTATTACTGTAATTTTGCAAGTGCATTCTTGATGCGACGCACTGCTTCAATCAATTTCTCGTCGGCTGCGGCATAAGAAATACGGATGTAATTGTCTTCTCCGAATGCTGCGCCGGGAACCAATGCAACGTGTGCTTCGTCGAGCAGGAACATGCTCAGATCCGTTGCGTTTTTGATGTGATGATTTCCGTGTTTCTTTCCGAAGAAAGCACTCACTTCAGGATATACATAAAATGCTCCGTCAGGAACATTCGTTTTCATTCCCGGAATCTCACTCAATCCGGCAAGCACAAGATCACGACGACGTTTGAATGCATCGCGCATACCGTGTGTTGATGATGGATCCAGTTTCATTGCTGCATGCATCGCTTTCTGCGTAATGGAACTTGTTGCAGAAGTGAATTGTCCCTGCATTTTGTCGCAGGCTTTTGCGATCCACAACGGTGCTGCAAGAATTCCGCCTCTCCATCCTGTCATTGCAAATCCTTTGGACACGCCGTTGATGGTGATGGTGCGATCGTAAATGAAATCAAACTGCGCCATGCTCTCGTGTTTACCCACGAAGTTGATGTGCTCGTAAATTTCATCACACATGATGTAAACACCTTCGTGTTTCTTCACCACTTCTGCAATCGCTTTTAATTCTTCACGCGTGTAAACAGATCCTGTTGGATTGCACGGCGTGCTGAACATAATCAAACGCGTTTTCGGAGTAATTGCTGCTTCGATCTGCGCTGCAGTTACTTTGAAGTTGTTTTCAATTCCGGCATCAATCACAACAGTTTTTCCTTCTGAGAGTTTGATGATTTCGAGATAACTCACCCAATACGGAGAAGGAACAATCACTTCATCTCCCGGATTAACGAGACTCAACACTGCATTTGCAATCGATTGTTTCGCTCCTGTGGAAACTACAATCTGATCGGGAGTGTAAGTAAGATTATTATCGCGTTTGAATTTCTCAGCAATGGCCTGACGCAATTCCAGATAACCGGAAACGTGCGTGTAGTAGCTGAAGTCGGCATCAATAGCGTCGTGTGCAGCTTTCTTGATGACATCCGGTGTGTGAAAGTCAGGCTCGCCCAAACTTAAACTGATGATATCAATTCCCTGCGCAATCAATTCACGGCTTCTACGTGCCATTGCAATGGTCTGCGACTCGCTGAGATTTTTAATTCGATCTGAGAGATGTTCCATAAGCGAAAATTACTTCCATTTCGGAAAGGCCGAAGATCGTGATTTAATCGTGAAATTCAATGAAATTCAAATGTTTCAGAGCATTGCGGGCATTCCCATCGTTGCCCATTCTTCCTGAGCAGGACCGTAAATTCCGAATACTTTCATGCCCAGAAGTCGCATCACTATGATCATTTCACCGCGATGATGTGTTTGGTGTCGCATCAAAACATCCAGTGTTGTGCCGCGTCTCCATTCTTCACCGTACATCATATCTCTCTTGTGCAGATCTTCATCTTTCCATTCCAAGCGAAGCTTACGGATGAGTGAATCGGAATAAGATTGGTAAGTGCTGATGAGTTCCGCTTTCGTCCAGAAAATATCGTTGCCTTCTTCGTAACCGTCAATGTGCAAGCCGGTTTTTTCCATCATCTCACCGATTGTTTCAGTGATGTGAAAGGCCAGACGTGCGCAGCTTCTTACATTCGGAGCAAGCTGTTCGTGAAAACGGTGCTCGTCAATCATGCCGAACAGTTTCACTGTGGAAGCCGATTCGTACTCCCATGTTTTGATAAAATCCTCAATAGATACAAACATGTCGCGAAGATACTGCTTGCATAGCGCAATTGTGTGAAGAAATCGGAAAACAACAGTGAAATATCAGGAACCTCTGTACGAGGAAACCCAATCGGGATTTTGCATGTCTTTGAGAAGTTTCAATGCATTGTTACCCCAGAATAAATCAATCATCGGATCGGTTACGCCGTATCCTCTCAGGATTTCCAATTGTCCTTCGGACGGTTGCAAAGGTTTTTGCGCCCAGCCCGGACCGGGACCGAGATTCTGCACGGTATTCGGATTTACATTGCGCGGAACCGGAATGTAAAACGGCCATTGTCCCCAGCGTAAACGCCAGATATCATCAACAGGATTGCATTTCATACCGCCTTTTACAATCATGTGATTAATGACAGTATCGTTGAACAAACCGCATTGAGAAATTCCGTTTTCCGCAAAGAGATTTTTTCCGCCCGGATTGGCATTGGATTGTTGCAGTCCCAACGCAATACGCATGAATTCCTGTTGAGAAATATTGTAGGCTTCAATCGGTTTGGCAGGATCGTCCCATTTTTTCACGACGTGAAATGAAACCGCTGTGCTGTTTGCGCCCGGCATGAGCGAGAACGCAAGATATTCTTTGCAGTTCAGACTTGTCTCTGTCGATTGCTGCAGCAAGCCAAAGCTCAGAACAGAAAGCAGAAAAATGGATAATATGCCGTACGCCCTTTTCATTGCGAACTCTAACTTACGCAATTACCGTGCAAAAGGTTATCGGAATTCACTCTGAGGCTTGAAGATCGACGGAATTCTGTATTTTTACAGGAATTCAACACATGAACTATGAATTTCGAACTCATCGTTGACCTGCTAAAAATTGTAACTCCTGCGGTTGTAGTATTTCTCGGCTGCTTTCTGACAGTGCGTCATTTTCTGGATACAGATGCGCGTAAACGTCTGGCGGAAATCCGTCTGGCGAACCAGGGAGTGGTAACACCAATGCGTTTGCAGGCTTACGAGCGTACAGCGATTTTTCTGGAGCGCATTCACCCGCACATGATTGTTACACGTGTACACAAACAAGGCATGAGCGCGCGATTGCTGCAGTCGGAATTGACAAAAGTTATCCGCACAGAGTTTGAACACAATCTTTCTCAGCAGATTTACATGTCGAACCACGCTTGGGAAATGGTGAAAACTGCTAAGGAAGAAATCACGAAGCTGGTGAACATCGCTGCTTCCAAACTTCCTGAGTCAGCAACCGGCGTTGATTTGAGTCAGATGATTCTTCAGATCTCTCAGCAGATCGAGAAAATGCCGACACAGGTAGCGTTGGAGTATATCAAGAAAGAAGTTGGGCAGGTATTCTGATTGGCTTATCTGCTAATTAGTTAATATGCTAATGGTAGATTTCTATTGTATAAAGCTTCATCCCGTTACGTTTTTTTTAAAAATCTGCGCTATGCGTAACGCGTTTATAATAATTACCCTGCTCCTCGCGGTTTCTTCGAACGCTCAAACGGGGTTTGATGTTACTTACGGCCCTGTAACAAGATTTGCCCGTTGTATCGAGGTGGCTAATAACAATGGATTTATGGTTTGTGCGAATGTTGATTTGCCATGGATGCATACGCAACTCATGCGCATTGATGCAACTGGAGATACTCTATGGACGAGAACATTCGGGGATGATTCAACTCAATACAAAACGTATGATATGGTTCGCTCCCGAGATGGTGGGTATATCTTGTCCGGTGATTATCAGCAACAAAGTACGTTTCCAAACATGGATTCGTACGTGATGAAAGTTGACTCTCTCGGCTTCGTTGTTTGGTTCAACAAATTTGGAAGATCAGCTAACCAGAATGGAGGTAAAGATTTTGCAAATGGTATTGATAATTTAAGTGATGGTGGCTGCGTATCTGTTGGTTGGGCAAAACATGCTTTCTCTCCTAGTGATAATGTGATTAATCTGTCAGGTTGGGAAGGATATGTAACCACGTTCGATTCACTTGGGCAGGAATTAGAATCGCGAACACTACTTTTTTACTTTGAGCCGGACACTTACATGATATATGGTGCAGAAATGCCCGTTGATGTAAAAGTTATCGGCAATAGAATTTTTACGGCGGATAATTACGGTTCGCAAATCAGCTCATTCGCATCCGGTAGAATTGTTGCACTCAACTACGCATTGGACACAACATTCTCATTTCTTCTGGGACAGGGTGATATGGTGGAAGGTCTAGGTGTTACGGCTGATGATCATCTTCTGATTGTTTCGGACAGTTCGTTGATCAAACTCGATACGTTGGGTAACGTGGTATGGAGATATAATTGTGTTTTGCACAGTGCGACTGCCGTACGCGAGTTTCCAGGAGGAAACATTGTAGTACTTGAAGGGTGCAGTGGAGACTGGTTACACCGTGATGCTATGTTGAGCAACACCCTGAACTCTGGTCAGAAAGTAATTTTCCACTCGTTCACATCAAATGGGACTCCAACTTTCACTGACACTGTTTACTATTCGAATACAGCTTCCTTTGGTGCGGGAGATTTTGAATTAACACAAGATTCGTTAATTACTTTGGCGGGAGCAATGGGGTCAAGAATCTGGATTTATCAATTCAGGGATAGTTTAGGACCATTTTCGGTATCCATTGGTGAGAATTGCACATCAGAATCTCCTGTTTTATATCCGAACCCTGCACTGGATGAAATTCATATTTCCGGGAGCTCCGTGCATTACTCTTACCAGCTTCTTTCACTGGATGGTGAATTGACAGGAGTTGACGGGACAACAATCGACACGATTGATCTGGGTCAGCTCAGTGCTGGAATTTATCTTTTGTATTTGTCCGATGATAACGGCGTTAATTCAGTTTTTCGCTTGGTAAAGTTATAACAGGTTTAAGACTTAGGGATTATTCGCGATATTTGCGCTTCCGATGAAGCCAAAATCCGAAACAGTGGAAGAAAAGAAATTCCTTACCGATTCCGGTATCGAAATCAATCGCGTTTACCCTAAAGTTGATAAAGCAGAAGAGCAACCGGGAGAATATCCGTTTACCCGCGGTGTTCAGCCCGATATGTATCGCGGGAAGTTGTGGACCATGCGTCAGTACGCAGGTTTCTCAACTGCGGAAGAATCAAACAAGCGTTATCACTATTTGCTGAAGAACGGTACCACCGGACTTTCAGTAGCGTTTGATTTGCCTACGCAGATCGGTTACGATTCGGATCACGCATTTTCGGAAGGAGAAGTTGGAAAATCCGGTGTGGCGATTGATTCGCTGCGTGATATGGAAATTCTTTTCGACGGTATCAAGCTGGAAGAAGTAACTACTTCCATGACGATCAATTCAACAGCGTCTACACTGCTGGCGATGTACGTTGCGTTGGCTAAGAAGCAAGGTGCTGACATCAGTAAAATTTCAGGAACGATTCAGAACGATTTGCTGAAAGAATACGCTGCACGCGGAACTTATATTTATCCGCCGAAGCCTTCCATGCGAATCATCACTGATATTTTTGAGTATTGTTCGAAGGAAGTTCCGAAATGGAATACAATTTCAATTTCCGGATATCACATTCGTGAAGCCGGTTCTACTGCTGTTCAGGAATTGGCTTTCACGTTGGCAAACGGTAAAGCATATCTGAAAGCGGCGATCGAAAAAGGATTGGACATTGATGTGTTCGCACGTCGACTTTCATTCTTCTTCAATGCGCACAACAATTTCTTCGAAGAAGTAGCGAAGTTCCGTGCCGCGCGCAGAATGTGGGCGAAGATCACAAAAGATCTCGGTGCAAAAGATCCGCGTTCCATGATGCTTCGGTTCCATACTCAAACTGGCGGATCAACATTAACTGCGCAGCAGCCGCAGAATAATATTATCCGCGTTACACTTCAGGCTTTAAGCGCGGTAATGGGCGGAACGCAGAGTTTGCATACCAACGGATTTGATGAAGCTCTGGCTTTGCCAACCGAAGAAGCTGCTCGCATCGCGTTGCGTACACAGCAAGTGATTGCTTACGAAAGCGGCGTGCCTGAATCTGTTGATCCGCTTGCAGGATCGTACATGGTGGAAGCACTTACCGATGAAGTGGAAGCTAAAGCCTGGGAATACATCAATAAGATCGACGCAATGGGCGGATCAGTTGCTGCTATCGAAGCCGGATTCATGCAGGACGAAATCGCTGCATCCTCATATGCGTATCAATCTGCGATTCAGAAAGGCGAGAAGATCATTGTGGGTGTGAACAAATTCACTGTGCAGGAAGAGCCGATGGGCAATCTTCTGACCATCGACGACAGCATTCGCAATACGCAGATCGAAAAGATCAATGCGGTGAAGAATTCACGCAACAATGCAGATGTAATTGCGAATCTCGCTGCGATAGATGCTGCAGCGCGCAGCACAGAAAATCTCATGCCGCATATTCTGAAAGCGGTGGAATCGTATGCCACGCTTGGTGAAATTGCGGATGTGTTGAGAAAGGTTTACGGAGAATACCGTTAAACTTCCGGATTACTTGTCAGAAAATTCAGGAGTTTCCGCGCTGTCGGGAACGAGAATGTAAATTTCCTCGTTGTCTTTCTTCATGAGATAATGTTCGCGCGCGAATTTTTCCAGTAACACCGGATTGCTTTGCAGCTCATTCATCTCTTTGCGGTTGCGATCGATTTCATCGCGGTAATACTGCACATCCGCTTCCAGCTTTTTCACTTCAGCACGGCGCGACCACTGCGAGAACAGATCGTTCTTGTCGAAGAACAACAGCCAGATTCCAAGTCCTGCGATTACGAGCAGATACTTGTTTCTGATGAACTTACCGAACCAGCCGAGTTTTTCCACGACTCAAAGGTAACTGCGGAATCGGGCAATTCCTTTATTGTGAAAAACTAGTGCTGAATGTTAATAAGGGCAGCTTCTTTGTCGGTGATGGAAGCATTGATCATCCATTTCATTTTATCGTGCTGCTCCATTATGCCGGTAAGTAAATCTGCTGTGCCTTCATCCTGACGGCTCTGCGCTTCCTGAATAGCTTTGCGAAGCAATGTCACCGTCTTTTCGTGCTTGATGGAAAGTTCTGTCAGCAGTTCATCAGCATTGGATGAAATTTCAGATGCGCCCATCAAAGGTGAACCTGAAACGTAATATCCGAGCTGACGCACGCGCTCAGCGATTTCGTCAATGAATCCGTCCAAAGTGGTGTATTGCGCTCCGAACATTTCGTGCAGCGAATAGAATGCCGGTCCTTTTACGTTCCAATGTGCTTCACGGGTGGCGATGGCAAGACGCGTTTCGGTTGTTACCAGTTCGCGAAGTTGTCCGATGAGTGTATTTCCTGTTGTATTCTGAGTGGTTGTCATGTCTATAGGTTTTAGTGATACAAATGTCGGACTTATAAACTATCGTTATTATTGATTAACTTTACGGGGTAATAGATAAACCTTATGACACTCCAACAACTCGAATATGCCATTGCTATCGGTAAAACCGGAAGTTTTGTAATGGCCGCAGATATGTGTTTCGTTACACAGCCTACATTGTCCATGCAGGTGAAGAAACTGGAAGACGAAATCGGCATTACCATTTTTGATCGCAGTCGTCAGCCTGTAGCCGTAACGGAAGCAGGACGTATTTTTCTTGAGCAGGCGCGCATCGTGATTCGCGAAAAGAACCGTCTGATGGAAGTACTCGCAGCAGCGAAAGGAGAAGTTTCGGGGAATTTCCGTTTGGGAATCATTCCTACACTTGCGCCGTATCTCGTGCCATTGTTTCTCTCCAAATTCGTGGAGAAATATCCGAATGTTCATCTCGAGATAGAAGAAATGACGACTGCTTCCATCATCGAACAACTGAGAATGGAAACCATTGACGCAGGAATTCTTGCAACACCATTGGAAGATCCGCAGTTGCATGAAATGTTTCTGTTCAACGAACCGTATGTCGGATATCTTTCCAAGAAACACAGTTTGTGGGCGAAAAAGCAATTGCGTCCGGAAGATATTGAAGTCGACGACGTATGGTTGTTGTCTGACGGGCACTGTATGAAAAACCAAGTGCTACAGTTATGCAATCGGCGCAAGAATAACGGAACTTCTTCGCACTTTGAGTACCGAAGCGGAAGTATTGAAACGCTGAAGCGAATGGTGGAATCCGGAGAAGGCATGACGATTCTTCCATGGCTGGCTGTTCCTGCGTTAACACAAAAGCAGCAGGAGTCTGTTCGTTACTTCCGTTCACCGGAACCGGTGCGCGAAATCAGTATTGTAACGCATCGTTCCCAATTGAAAAAAGGAATCATAGATGCGTTGCATGAAGAAATATCACACACAATACCGAAACAGATCAAGCGTTCTGTTAAGCAGGAAGTTCTTCCGGTGGAATAACATGAGAAAACTCGTCGCCGTCTTCATTCTGATTTCTGCTCTTGCAGGATTATCGTTTTACGGAACGGTTCCGAAAGCAACACCCGGAACATTCCGTGCGGCGCAATTGGAACACAAACGCGTGAAGAATGCGTATGCTGCGCAATGGGATTCGATTGTTCCGCGATTGAAGCGAATGAATGTTCGCTTGGATGAGCTTGAAGTTTTTATTCGCGGATTCAAAGAGGAAAAGGAACTTGAAGTTTGGGTGAAGAATAAAACCGAAGGCAATTGGAAACTGTACACCACTTATCCGATTTGCGCTTCATCCGGAGATTTAGGTCCGAAACGTTGTCAAGGCGACAATCAGGTTCCGGAAGGATTTTATCACGTGAGTGTTTTCAATCCGAACAGCAACTTCCTGCTTTCGTTGGGAGTGAGTTATCCGAATGCATCAGATAAAGTTTTCGCTTGCAAACGTGATGCCGGTGGAGCGATTATGATTCACGGCAATTGCGTTACTATCGGTTGCATTCCGATTACCGATGAGAAAATTCAGGAACTCTACGTTCTCTGTGTGGAAGCGCGTAACGCCGGGCAGAAAACGATTCCGATTCATTTGTTTCCGATACGTTTTACAGATACGGGAATTGTGCGAATTAAAGCGGCGGAAGATGAACTGACTGTTCGTACATTCTGGGATAACATCCGCACAGGTTACGACTGGTTTGAAACCAAACGTACATTGCCGATAGTGTCGGTTGATGCTAAGGGGAAGTATTTGTTCAGATAGAATTCAGCCAAGAAGATATCTATCGCTTTCTTTCACTGATGATATTAAACTTCAGAGAAATCGTTTCTCCGTTTTCATCCACACAGGTTAAAGTATGTTCTCCTGCTTCAGGATTCAATGCCAGCTGATGGAAACTTGTTGTTTCTCCAACGAAGTTGTTGTCGAGGTGCCAGAACACTTTCATACCTGAGTTGCGGTGCGCAATTTCGAAAACTGCTTTGCCCGGTTTGCCATCGAGTTCTATCGGAATGTACAGTTGCGTTTCTTCCCGCGGGTAAATGAACTCCATCGCTTGTGAAGATTGTCCTTTACAGTCTTCTTTCCACGGAGGCAAAGGTGAATACGTCGGATTCTTCACCTTGTAATAATATTCCATGGAAGGTGGAAGAATAAACCACGACACATGTTTCATCGCGGTGATATCTTCACAATCACTGTTCACACGGAAATGTCCTGTTCTGTCGAGGTGAATGGTTCTGTGATACGGACAAGCGCCCGTGCGAACACCAATTGCAGGAACGTACAAGGTTTCTGCTTCGCAAATATCCAAAGCACGGTATCCGCTCTGTTTGCATACTGCAATTTTCTTCATGTCTTTTTCCGGTTTGCTGAACCATGAAGTGGAAGGTAACTGCGAAAAAATATCAAACATCAACGGTCCTGCAGTGTTGATGCCGATCAATCCCGGTCGACCTTCTCCGGTTCCGTTGCCTACCCAAACAGCAACAACGTATTCAGGTGTAACGCCGATTGACCAACCATCGCGGAATCCGAAACTGGTTCCGGTTTTCCAAGCAACTTTTCGCGAAGTGAGATAAGCAGTCCAAGCGGCTTCATCGCCCGGCCGTTCTACATCCAGCATGGCTTGAAACGTAAACCAAAGAGAAGCAGCATCGAAATAACTTTTCTCATTGGTAAATGCAGGTACTGAATCCGCTTGTTGCGGTATGTATTGCAAGGCGTGAAAATCACTCCGTGTGTATTGGCCGCTGTTGTTGTATCGCGTAAGTGAACGTGACATTGATGCATAAGTTCCTGCAAGATCCCAGAGTCGTGCTTCCGCTCCTCCGAGAATCAATGATAATCCGTAATCATCTGCAGGTCGTGTCACGGTTTTCAATCCGATTTTATTCAGCAATGAATGAAACCGTTCAACGCGATATTGCTGCAGCATTTTCACAGCCGGAACGTTCAATGAACGCGACAACGCACGATGCGCAGGAACAACTCCGTCGTAATCGAGCTCAAAGTTTTCAGGATTATATCCTGCAATATCGGTGGGCACATCCGGAATCAAAGTGTTCGGCAGTATCACACCGTCGTTGAGCATTCCGCAATACAGAAATGGTTTCAGAATACTTCCTGTGCTTCGCGGCGCCATGATCACATCCACATCGTAACCGTGATCATCACTTGTTCCGGCTACATTGATTCCTTCCGGACCTTGTGTGTTGCCCACGTAAGCGATTACGTTACCGGTTTTCACTTCCACAACAATTGCTGCAGCATTGTGAATCTGATTTCCTTTCAATCGCTGATGATGTCGTTGCACCACATCTGCAACACGCTGTTGCATTTCAATGTCAATTGTCGTAGTTACAATTTCTCCGGCGTGACCTTCTTTATCCGCGCGATCGAGCAGGTGAGGAGTAACGCGCGGTAAAGGATAAGGTGCACCGGGCAACTGTTCCTGCTTGGCGAGATCGCAGGTTTGCTGATCGATGATTCCTGCAGTGACCAATCGTTGCAGCAACCGATCGCGTTTGTCTTTCAATCGTTGCTGATTTTTTCCCGGATAAATCAATGAAGGCGCATTCGGCAATACAGCAAGCGTGGCAGATTCCGCCCACGATAATTTTTCCGGTGAACGACCGAAAAATCTCCACGAAGCCGCGTCAATTCCCACAACGTTACTTCCGAGCGGTGCGTGTGATGCGTACAATGCAATAATTTCTTCTTTGGAGTACGTTGCTTCAATTCGCGTTGCTTTGAAAATCTCAATGATTTTCTGCCACACTGTACGTGGAGGATTTCCCGACGCCATGCGTATCACCTGCATCGTAATTGTGCTTCCTCCCGAAACAACTTCTCCGCTGGATAGATTTTGTCGCAACGCACGGAACAGCGCCACCGGATTCACACCGGGATGATTGTAAAACTGACGGTCTTCAAATTGAATCAGGCACTGCGAAAATTTATAAGGCACACTTGTGCGATCGGGAAATCTCCATTGACCGTCTTTAGCAATGCGCGCTCCAAGCAATTTTCCGTTGCGATCAAGGAGCACGGTGCTTGTAGGATCATCGAACAATTGAGACGGAACCGAGAACCACCATACAATTCCGGTGATGACAAACGCTATTGCGAACTTTCCCTTTTTTGTGGATGCAAAGGCACGCAACCATTTCCATGATCGTGCAGCAATTTCTTTGAACTTTTCCCCGGAAAAGAAGCGTTTCATATTCTGATGTAAATATAATCCCGTAACGGCTACCAAACATGCACAAAGCGGACAAGTGAAAGGAATGCCGAATAACCGTAAATATTTTTCATGAGTTTGTGGAATTGCTTCGCGCTTCGCATCCTTTCATTAAACGCTAAAAAACATGAAACCTGTCGTATCCATCGCAACACCTTGTCACGAGTCCTGGGAAAAAATGACTCCGGAAGAGCAAGGCCGGCATTGCGGTCAATGTTGCAAAACAGTTGTTGATTTTACTTCCATGTCGAGTGATCAGATCACCGATTATCTTTCCGTTCGTACGGAGCAAAAAGTATGCGGTCGCTTTCGGATGGAACAGGTTTTGGAGCCGAAGAAACGCTTTCGTTTCAATTTTAATATTCAAAGATTTGCGGCAGCGCTTTTGCTTGCTTTCGGATCTTTTTTGTTCGCGTCCTGTTCAGGCGTGAAACCGGGTGGCGGAGAACATGAAGTTATGGGCGATGTAGCCTACATTCCCGATACAGTGAAAACGCCGAAGAATCGATGTCCCGGCCCAACCGATACTGTTGTTCCCGAGATGCACATGTTAGGTGAAGTGGCTTTACCTGACACAATACGATAAATCGTCACTTTTTCGTGTGCTCCGGTTTATGCGTAATAAACCGTTATTTTTGATGCCATGCGAAAACTCTTTTTAGCATCACTTACTGCATTTTATTTTGGCAGTTGCGCACCTGAAGAACGTGTGGACTCAGCTGTTGATTCTGTGTCACATCAGAAAGAGAATGGTGTTGACACTTTCATTGTAGGAAAGAAAAGTGAATTGGCTGAATCGGAAACTGCGGAAGGAGAAAGTCTTCGTATGGAGAACGACACCGCGCTTGAGAATATGCGTATCGGAATTAATCCTGCAGGAACATCCGAAAGTGAATCTTCTTCCATTCCTCAGATTGTACGTAATCCTGATGTGGCGCCATCTTTTCCCGGTGGCTCTGTTGCTTTGGACAAGTATATTGCAAAGAAACTCGTTTATCCTGCCGTTGCTTTTCAGAATGATATTGAAGGCGATGTGCTGGTAAGTTTTGTGGTGGAATCCAACGGAAAGCGTTCAGGGATTTACGCTAAGCGAAAACTCGGTTATGGCTGTGATGAATCTGCTATTGATTTGATCGCGGGCATGCCGGATTGGATTCCGGGTAAAAAGGCAGGTGTTCCTGTACGTTGTGAAGTCACAATTCCGCTTCACTTCGGTAAAAAGTTGCCGTATTGAGTTAAAAATGGTTACACAACGCATTCATTTGCGTTTGCACCTTTGTACGGGTCTATCATCCTGCTATATTTGCGTCAAATTGTTCACCCCGTGAAAAACACAACAAATATTTTCCTTGGCGCACTCACAGTTGCAGTTGCGATTTTGTTCTATCTCCACTTTTCTTCGCGTCAGGCAATTGCCGATGTAAAAGCGAAACAGGAGGATACGACTCCGAATTACACTTTGAATCTTCCAAAGAATCTTCAAGGCGCAAAGGTGTTGTATGTGAACATTGATTCTATCAACAGCAACTACCGCGCGTTTACTGAACTTGCTCAGGACGCAGGATCAAGTCTGCAGAACCAAATGGCAGTTTACCAGCGTAAAGCAGCTGATTTGCAATCGCGTTATGCTAAACTTCAGGAACAGGTTCAGGCGGCTTCTATCAGTGCTGAAGCGGCAACTAAAGAAGAAGCTTCCATCAATGCGGGTCTTGAAGAATTGAAGCGCATGGAAACGAATATCGCTTACCTCGAAAGCAGCGCCATGCAGAAGAACGACATGATCTCTCAGGAAATCGCGCAATACTTTCAGGGATATGCAAAAGAGAAAGGCATTGATTACATCATGATGTTCGGAACAGGAATGCCGATCATTTACGCGAACGACAGTCTGGACGTTACTCCTGATGTAATTCAGGCGCTCAACGCACAATATGACGCGCGTAAGTCGCAGGAAGGTGCAAACAAGCCTGCAGGCAAGTAATAGTTTTCAAAAGTTATTTCGATCCGGCTGTTGTGATTTGATTCATAGCAGCCGGATTTGTTTTTTTACAGCTTCAAAACTGAATTCGTATGAGCGATAAAAAAAATTATACGGGCGCGTTGTTATCAAAGATCAACAGTGTGGGAGAATTTCATGATGTATTCCTGATCGGAAACCGTCATGTGCCAACCGGAGAGATTCCGCCTGCAGAAGCAGAACTCCGTTTCAATCTTCTGAAAGAAGAAAACGAAGAGTATCTGGAAGCATGCAAACGCGGCGACCTTGTTGAAATAGCCGATGCTTTGGGAGATATTCTGTATATCGCTTTCGGTACGATTCTGCGTCACGGATTACAGCATAAAATCGAAGAAGTGTTCGATGAAATTCATCGCAGCAACATGTCGAAACTCGACAAAGAAGGAAAACCGATTTTCCGCGAAGACGGCAAAGTGCTGAAGAGCGAATTGTATTTCAAGCCGGACATCAGAAAAGTATTAAGTGAATAAACGAAGTCTTTTTGTCTTTCTGTTTTTGTTCGTTGCGTTGCATGCAAATGCGGGAGCAGTTGCAGATTCCATGTTGCTGCGTCTTCAATTGATGCAGGGCGAATGGAAATGCTTAGGTAGATACTGTTTGGAGCCTTCGGTGAATGCGCGACAGACTTCCAAAGAATCTTTGCTTGTGAAAGATTCTTCGTTGACGTTTGCAATTCTGCCTTGTGCAATTACGGATTCCGTTCGACTCGTTCGTATGTCGCAACTCTGGTCGTTTGATTACACGAGTAATGCTGTGCGTGTCGGTCAAGTGAAATTGGAGCATGATACGCTGACGGTTTTTGATTTTGCACTTCAAATGCTGTTGCGGAAATTCATCAAAACAGAGTATGATGAGAATTTGTTGCACAATTACGTCGTGGATTCTTCTGCATGGAATGTCTGGACGGAGCCTGGGAACCTGAAGTGGATTCATTGCAAACCGGTTCTGCGAAGATGAAATCCAAACTCGGATTTAGCGGTGCAACGTGGATCAGTGTTCCCCCACAACATTACAGTGTTTGGATCTGTAAAACCGGATTACCTTTCGGTAAGCGATCGCGAAAGTACAAGACACAACTTGTTGCGGATTTCAATCGTGGAAAATGGTTGCTGAAAATTCAACCGGGACGAGGCAGATTCCGTAAGCAGAAATTTATTTACACAAGAAGCATGTAGCGATTACGCTGCCCAAGGTCGTTCAACAAACACGCGGACGATCAGCACAATTCCGGAAATAACCATGATGATTCCTGCGGCCTGATTCACACGGTGAATCATATTTTCGGTCAGATATCCTTTGATCTTGTGAGAAGCTAAAGCTTTGAGAATATCTGTTCCCAACACCGTTGCCAAAGTGGAAGTGAAAAACGTTAGCATCAAACTGCCGCTGTTGTTGAATTTGGTTGAAGCGATGGAAATCGCGCCGATCCACAGAAAGATTACGAACGGATTGAAAACGTTCATCAGAAAACCTTTCAATGCCATAGTTCCGTATGATGTTTTTGATTCCGTAGTTCCGCCTTCAATGGTTTGCACTTTTAGTTTCTTTACGAATTGCACAATGCCGTATACGATGAGCAAAACGCCGCCGGTGATTCCTAAGGGAATTGCATATTTATCATCCATCAACCAGCCGGAAATTCCGAAGAACGCGAGCAGAAGATAAATTAAATCGCTTGTGAAAATTCCGATTGCCATCGCAATGCCATGACCGTATCCGTAACGCAGGCTCGTTTGAATCAGACCGAAAAAGGCCGGACCCAGCGAAAAACATAACGCCATTCCGAAAATGAATCCTTGTCCGATTGCGCTGAACATAATTAAATCTTCGCTTTAGATGATGCGTTTTGTTTAACATGTTCACGCCAATCTTCCAATCGGTCGTTCTTCATCACACGAGGGAATTTATGCTGACCGCCCACTTTTCCATGCTTCTTCATCCAGCTGATAAAAGTTTCCGCAGGCAGAACGTCAACCATCACTTCTTTGAGCGCGGCTGTTCGTTCAACGCGATAGTCGTCATTCAACTCACACAAATGTTTGTCGAGTGAAGCGCGTACTACAGCAGGATCAACATCATCCGGTGTTCCGATATACCAATGATGCGCAAACAGATTTTCGTAATTGATTCCGGCAACCGTAAACTCAGGAATACTGATGTTCAGTTCCTCGGATACAAGATCAATTGCGCGATTCATATTGTCTTGCGATAAATGTTCTCCGCAAAGACTCAAAAACTGTTTGGTGCGCCCTGTAATTACAATTTCAGCGCTGTCAACGTTTGTGAATCGAATCGTATCACCGATCAGGTAACGCCATGCACCGGAGCAGGTTGAAATCAGCAATGCATAATCCGTATTTTCTTCAACCTGTGAAATGTTCAGTGTAACCGGATTTTTTTGCAAAGCACCGTCTGCATCGAAGTTGTCTTCGTTGAAAGGAACAAACTCGAAGAAGATGCCGTTGTCGAGCAAAAGTTTCTGACCTTCTTTTGCAGGATCATCCTGGAACGCCATAAATCCTTCCGACGCGAGATACGTTTCGAGATAAGCGAGTTTCTTTTCACACAGCTGATCTAAACCTTTTCTGTATGGTTTGATGGAAACTCCGCCCCAAACATAAACGGCAAGATTCGGCCAGATGTCGTGAATGTTATTCACTTTGTAATAAGCGATGATGCGCTCGAACACTATTTGTATCCATGCGGGAACACCTGCGACAATTCCAATGTCCCAATCTTTCGCATTCTTCACAATTTCATCCAACTTTGTATTCCAGTCGCGTTCACGTGCAATGCGATTACCGGGTTTGTAGAAATGCTGAAACCAGAACGGAATATTGCCGGTGGTGATGCCGCTCAGATCTCCTGAATAATATGTTCCGTTGTAATTCAAGTGCGTGCTTCCGCCAACCATCAGCATTCCTTTAGTGAAGAATTCTTCAGGAAGATCGAAGTGATGCAACGCCATCATTTGACGGACACTCGCTTTACGAATGGCACGCAAAGTGTCTTTCGTTACGGGAATATGTTTGCTTGACGACTCAGAAGTTCCCGAACTCAAAGCAAAATATTTTACACGTTCAGGCCATGTAACAAATGCTTCACCATTCAGAGAACGATACCACCATTTCTTAAACATGGAATTGTAGTCGTGCAGTTCAATGGACGACGTAAAAGCCGGAATAGGATCTGGCTGAGAAAGTAAACGGGTGAAATGATAATGTTCTCCGAAAGCAGTGAATTCCGCTTTGGCGAGAAGCTTTCTCAACGTCTTCACCTGTTTGCTGTAATTGTCCTTTCGTCTTAGCCGCGGAATTTTGCGGTTGAGCTGAATAGTGCGTTTCAATATTGATCCGATCAATGCCATAACTTCAGAATCAATCAGTGAATCGAAATGAGTTTATTGCGCATGGCAGCAATGTGCTGCGTAACGTTTGTAAGTTCTTCAACAGTGTATTCCGTTGCCGGAGATGATTTCAATTTGAATGCCTTCACATCTATTGCTAATGAAGTCATCATACTGTCCTGCGGAAACATGGAAAGCATTGAAAGAATATTGTCTGTATGCTCCTGCTGATCTCCAAGAATATCAAACAGCAACTTATTGCTTTCGGTTCTTTCCTGATTGCCGATTTGCTGCGTGGTGAGGTACAAACTTTCCACCCAGCCGCTGGTCACAACCAATGTGGCAAGTGCAAAACGTTCGTTGCTCTGCAAGGTGGAATCAATGCGCACATAAGAATCATAAATCATGCTTTGCATGGAATCCTGATTCGCAGCATGAATTTCATAGCGCTTCATTGACGATTCATCAAATGCAGTCGGAATTACAACTTCATCCGTTAGCTGACGGATTGTTTTGAGATAACTTCCCGATTCACTCAGCCTTTCGAATGCAATGATGTAAGCAATGTCAGAACCGTAAATACCAATGTTGATGGCTTTCGCTTCCGCAGTGTTGTAATTGGCGACATTGTTTTCAGTATTTAAAAATTCCTGATGAAAAGGCAATCCGGCTTCTGCTACTTGATTCAGCAATGAAAACGGTACGGGAATATCAGCGATGATTTTTCGCAATTCTTCCTGCTCTTCCTCCGAAAGTCCTTTCATCAAAGGATTTTCTTTCAAAGTATCGTTCTTCACCACTTCGGCAGGTTTATCTCCGCAGGAGAAAAGCCACAAAGCAGCAAAAACAGGGAGGAATATTCTCAGGAGTTTATGCATTAGCGAATGTATCTGAAATCGTGATTGGCGTTGATGTTCTTCAGCGTCGCAAGAATGAGGCGAATAACCGAATCAACATCGTCCTTGTGTACACTCTCAACCGTCGTGTGCATATAACGCAATGGAAGCGATATCAATGCAGACGGAACGCCGCCTGTAGAATATGCGAATGCATCAGTGTCTGTTCCTGTAGCACGGGATACAGCTTCACGCTGGAAATTGATTTTAGATTTCTCAGCAGTGCTGATGATCAGATCCAGAAGTTTATTGTGCACAGCAGGACCGTAAGTAAGTGAAGGCCCTTTACCGCAAGCTATGTCTCCTTGTGCAACTTTGTTCATCATAGGAGTCTGCGTGTCGTGTGTTACATCAGTGATAATGGCAACATTCGGACGAATTGTTTCGGTGATCATTTCGGCACCACGCAAACCAACTTCTTCCTGTACTGAATTCACAATGTAAAGCGCAAAAGGAAGTTTGAATTTTTCCTTCTTGAGCAAACGTGCAACCTGTGCAATCATGAATCCGCCGATACGGTTGTCCAAAGCACGTCCGGTATAAAAGCGGTTGTTCAGGAACATGAATTCATCTTCATACGTTACAACGCAACCAACATGAATTCCGAGTTCAGCAACTTCTTTATCGTTGGCACATCCGCAATCCAGAAAAATGTTACGCAGCGTTGGTGTTTCTTCTTTTCCGGCATCGCGTACGTGAATTGCAGGCCATCCGAAAACAGCTTTTACAATGCCTTTCTTGGTATGAATGTTCACACGCTTCGAAGGCGCGATCTGGTGATCTGAACCTCCGTTACGACGCAAATAGATGAATCCGTCTTTCGTAATGTAATGCACAAACCATGAAATTTCATCAGCGTGCGCTTCAATCACCACTTTATATTTTGCCTGCGGATTAATCACACCAACCGCAGTTCCATATGTGTCTACGAAGTAATCATCAATGTATGGACGGATATAATCCAGCCACAATTGTTGTCCGGGCGTTTCAAATCCTGTTGGAGATGGATTGTTCAGGTAGTCACGAAGAAAATTCAACTCTTCCTGTCCGAGAAGTGACGACTTGCTTTTAGCAGCCGGTTTGCGTGTGGTCTTTGCCATAAAATTTACTTAACTCTCAAAGGTACTCAAGATACCGGTTATTTCTTCTCGTTGCATATGAAAACAGGAAAAATTGCATTCTGAAGTTCAATTATTTTCAGCGACCGAGTCCTGATGGATTTAGCTGCAGAATCGCTTTTGTTTTCGAATGGATTTCGCTACTTTAGACCGTTAAACACACCTCATATGACTTTAAGGTTTACGTTATCTCTCGCAGCGATTTTGCTGCAGTTGGGATTGTTCGCTCAGGATACAGTGAAAGCCGCAACTTTACCTCCTGCACAGGAAGCTGAATTGGCTTACAACAGCGGTACAACGAAATTCAATGCAAAGCAATATGCTGATGCACTTCTTGAGTTCAACAAGGCAATTACCTTGAAGCCCGATTTTGAAAAAGCGTATTACAACCGCGGACTCACGCGTATCGAGTTGTTCATGAACAAAGCGGCCATTGAGGATTTTACAAAGTGTATTGAAATGAATGCGGCTGCTGATTATGCTTATTTCTCGCGCGGACAATCCAAAGAAGCGGAAGGCGACAAAACAGGAGCGGCTGCGGATTATGCGCAGGCAACGAATCTGAATCCGCGTCATGACAAAGCATTTTATCACGGCGGTGTGCTGAAATTTGAAAACGGAGATTATACCGGCGCTATTGCTGATTTCGATAAAGCGATTCAGATTAATCCTGCTGACGCGTATTACTGGAACGATCGCGGAAGTGCGAAACGCATGAAAGGTGATTTGGACGGCGCGATCAGCGACTATATGCAGGCAACCAAGGTCAATCCGGGATTGGCATTTGTTTACAACAATCTTGGAAGCGCGCGCAAGCAGAAAGGCGACTTGAAAGGTGCTATCGATTCATACACTACAGCAGTGAATATGAAAACCGATTATTACATCGCTTACAACAATCGCGGTACTGCGAAAATGGAACAAGGCGATCTGGAAGGTGCGATGTCGGATTTTAATCGCGCTATTCAATTGAAATCGGATTACGCATTCGCATATGTGAATCGTGCTGCTGTACGTTACAAACAACGCGATTACAAAGGTGCTGTTGCTGATTGCGACAAAGCCATTCAAATCAATTCCAATTACGGTGAAGCATATCTGAACAGAGGAATTGCGAAGGAAATGCTGCGCGATAATTCAGCTTGCGAAGATTTCAAAAAGGCTTCATCGCTGGGAATCAAACAGGCGGATCAATATGTTCAGGATTGCAAATAATTGAGAGGAAAACGAAACATGAAAAAGATATTTACAGTAATCGCGATTGTTGGTCTGAGTCTCTCAGCGTTTGCCCAGAACGTAGAATGGGAAGAGAAAAACTTTCCTGACAAAAAAGCATTCAAAGAAGCTAAACGTCATTACGAAGATGGGAATGACAACTTCAAGATGGGAATGGCCATGCAGTATCAGGATCTCACCACTTTCTCTAAAGAATATGGTTATCTCCCGAATGGAATCGGTGAGTTGAACGGCGCCGGATTGGGTGGCGGAATGGAACCTTTTCAATTGGCGTTGGACGAATATCTCATCGCGTACAAGTTCAATCCGAACAGCGCTACTCTTAATTATCGTCTGGGTGTATGTTATTACAACAAGCCTGCGCAGAAGATTATGGGTCTGGCTTATCTGGAAAGCGCAGCGAAACTCAATCCGCAGGTTGATCCGATGATGAATTATTTTCTCGGACGCTTGTATCATCTGAGCAGCCGTTGGGATGAAGCGATAACGGCTTACAGAAGTTATCAGGCTACTTTGAACGTTGACCCTGTGAAAAATAAAATGAAGATCAGCGATATGAATCGTAAAATCGGTGAATGCATCAACGGAAAAGAGTTTGTAAAAACTCCGCAGCGTGTTTTCATTGACAATCTGGGAGCTACAGTTAATTCTTCCGATCCGGAATACACTCCGATTATTACCGCAGATGAATCTGTAATGATTTTCACATCACGTCGTTCGACAACAACCGATGGCGCGAAAGATCAGGGCAATCAGTGGAAGGAAGATCTGTATCGCACAGAATTCATCAATGGAAAATGGACAATGCCTGTGAACATGGGTAAACCTGTAAACAGCGATGAACATGACGCGACCGCCGGTATTTCCCCTGACGGACAACGATTGTTTGTATATCGTCCAACCAAGAATGGTGATATCTATGAAAGTATGCTGAAGGGAAATGTTTGGTCGGAGCCGGAACGCATGAATAAAAATATCAATTCCGACGGACATGAATCTTCTGTGTCGATGTCTTACGACGGAAAGAAATTGTATTTCATCAGCGACAAAAAAGAAGAAGGCGCAATCGGGCACCGCGATATTTGGTATTCAACAATGGATGAGAAAGGCAAATGGGGCAAATCTGTAAATATGGGTCCCGGATTAAATACCATTTACGGTGAAGAAGGTGTATTCGTTCACCCTGACGGAAAAACAATTTACTTCAGTTCGCAAGGTCACAAAACGATGGGCGGTTACGATATTTTTAAAGTCGTTTTTGAGAATGGTAAATGGTCAGAGCCAATCAATCTTGGCTATCCGATCAACGGTCCGGATGACGACGTGTTCTTTGTAATTTCTGCAAGCGGTAAACACGGATATTACGCTTCCAACAAGAGTGACGGACAGGGTGAAAAGGATATTTACAAAATCACTTTCCTTGGAGCAGAAAAACCGCTTGCGATCAGCAATGAAGACAATCTTCTTGCCGGAAGAACGCAGCCTGTAAAACAAGTTCAGGCGCAACAAGCAGTGGAGATCAAAACCGCGCAGATCACATTGTTGAAAGGTACAATCACCGACATCAATACCAAGAAACCATTAGGTGCAACCATTGAACTCGTTGATAACACACGCAATGAAGTGATCGCAACATTCACGGCCAATAGTGCAACGGGCAAGTATCTCGTTTCTCTTCCGTCGGGAAGGAATTACGGTATCGCGGTGAAGATGGACGGTTATCTTTTCCACTCGGAGAACTTTGATATTCCGTCTTCTGCAAACTACCAGGAAGTGACAAAGGATGTGGAAATGAAACCGATTGTTGTAGGAAGTACCATCGTTTTGAAGAACGTGTTCTTCGATTACAACAAAGCCACACTCAAGCCGGAATCGTTTATTGAGTTGGATCGCGTAGTGAAACTCATGAACGAGAATCCATCGATGCGTATTGAACTTTCGGGTCACACTGATAATCGCGGAACGGACGAGTACAATCAGAAACTTTCTGAGGACCGTGCGAAATCCTGTGTCGACTATCTGATCAGCAAAGGTGTGAAAGCAGATCGTCTCGAGTACAAAGGATACGGTGAGTCGCAACCGATCGATTCGCGTAACAACGAAGAAGGCTGGGCGAATAACCGGAGAACAGAGTTTAAGATCATAGGAAAGTAAACACTTCCTTGTGAAACAGGTTCAGGAGTCATCGCGAAGTATGAAGCGATCTCCTGAACTTTTTTTATCATCAGGTTTTCATGAGTAAAGATTTCTTCAATCGTAAAATAGTAACCACTTCCGACGGATCTTCTTCGATTTACCTGCCGGATTTCGATGAGCACTATCACTCGCATCACGGTGCGATGCAGGAGTCGAAGCACGTTTTCATGAAAACAGGTTGGGACGTTACTGCTGCGAAGAAATCGCATATTGATTTGTTGGAAGTCGGTTTCGGAACGGGACTCAATGCCTGGCTGGTTTATGATGAAGTGCGCAGGAGTGACAATGGAAATTCTGTTCACTACACGTCGTTAGAGTTGTATCCGGTAACTGCCGGACAGGCTGCACAATTAAACTTCGTGGATCAATCGCATCAAGGTGAATTTATGCAGTTGCATGATGCCCGGTGGAATGATTCGGTAGCAATCAACGATAAGTTTACATTGGAGAAACTGGAAGTTTCGCTCCAGGAATTTCAAAGCGCGCGTCATTACGATTTAATTTTTTATGATGCGTTCGCTCCACGCGTACAGCCGGAATTGTGGACCGCAGAAATTTTTCAAAAACTGTTTTCGTTGCTCAATCCCGGTGGAATTCTGGTTACATATTGTGCCAAAGGAGAAGTGCGCAGAAATATGATCGCAGCGGGATTTTCAGTTGAGAAACTGCCGGGACCTCCGGGGAAAAGAGAAATGTTGCGCGCTTCGAAATCCGGATTATAACTCCTGTTCGTGAAGCCATGCGATGGCTTTGTCAAAATCCTTGAAGACTTTGTACGGTTGTTTGGGTTTACGAACCTTGCAGTAAAATTCTGCAATCAGTGTTTGTGCGAGATTTCGAATTAAAACCGCAGTTATTCCTGATTGAGCTTCGTCTTCAATTTTTCAAAGCATGATCCATTGCATCTTTGGAAATGGAAACGAATTCGCCTCCTTCAAATACGAATTTTCTCTTCTGAAAACCGGAGATATTATTGTAAACCTCCAGCAATTTCATCTGAACATCTATTGTAATTTCCGTACCAGAAGTGAAGGATACGTGAATGATTCCGTCTTCACGAAGACCAATAACCGCCTCAGGCACTTGAACGCGCTTTACTAAGTACTCCTGATCAAACATTTTATTGCCGTTTGATCCCAACCAATTGTCGGGAAACGGATTCCGCGATAATGATAAGTACTCGTTTTAATTTTTAGAGTTTAATGAATCTTGTTGGAGGAAAAATATTATTTACACTGACGAGGAAATAAATGCCGGGAGGGAATTCCTCTACTGACACTTGAGTGTTTTCTTTCGTGGATGAACATGATTTCATCATTACACCTTGCGAATTATAGATAATGAAATCGTCAACACGAGTTGTTTGTATTGTGATTACAGTTTCTGCAGGATTGGGAAATACTGTACAAGCAGAATCTGATTGTGCATCAGATGCGATGTTGGTATGCAGAAACGAATCTGTGTATGGACGCAAATCAAGAATGTGCAATTTTTGCGGGAAAACCAAGCTGGATAACATACGACGCTCATTGGTGATGTAAAAGATCCCTCCGTCAGTAGTTGCAATGGCTTCCGTTTGCGATGTTCCGATCGCGATGTTCAATTTTCGTTTGTTACCCGTAAAGAAGAATGTTCCGTTATAATCATACAAAAGCATTATCCAGGGTTGAATGAGCGGAGAATAGCCGACCAAGCCAATCATATTGAGAGCGGGTAAATAGGTAGCGCCGGTAACCAGTCCTTGCACATTGTAATGTGCTTGCGGATGAGCCAAATGATAACCGGTGTCTTTCGCCATGGAATAGATAGTTGTTCCGAATGAAATCCACTCTTTCGTGAACAGAAAAATACTATCATCAGTCACAATGAATGCTTCGCAATCAAAATCCGTATTGTTCGCACCTTGCGGAGTGAAATCGGTTTGATCTGCATACGCAAATGCAATCGTATCCGCTTTGGCTTTGCCGGTCTGTAATGAGTCTTTTCGAAAACGATAAATACACAAATTTGTTCTGTTCCCATTAAGGTTATTTCCGAAATCACCGACATAGATATACACCGAATCCTGTGCTATATCTTCCATGTCAACATTCGTTACATTCAACAGGCTGTCTCGCGCGATGATATTACCGTTGCTGCTGTCGAGACCGAACAAACGCGTATCCGTATCGTCAACATGCGTCCACAGCATTCCGTTCCACATAATCAGCCCTGATGTTTCATCCAATGTATCGTTCAGGACAATTGAAGTATCCGGCGTGATTTGTACGTTGCTGTAAACACAGGAACCATCATTGTACAATGCAGTTGCTGAATAATTCAGTGCGGCAGGATCTGTACATCCCCAACCGGAAATCTGAGCTTCACTGCGAAATGAAACGAAAAGAAGAAACAATATCGTCGCAAGATATTTCATCTCAGAATTTCAACGCGAAGTGGTGACTGGTAATATCAAATCCGTATTTGAGATAAAAACGATGCGCACGGAATCGCTGAACGCCACTGTCGAGGTGAATACAATCGCAGCCTTGCTCTTTGCAATACGCAACAATGAAATTGAGTACTTGTTCTCCGTAACCTTTGCTGCGATGTTCTTCCAGTGTACTCAGATCATCTACGTAAACTCCTTTGCCGCGATGAAACATTTCATCAATCCGGAATCCTCCGATTGCAGGAACGGTTCCGTTATCGAGTTCGAGCATGGCGAGATGAAAGCCTTTGCTCATCATGCGCTTGACCATCAGAAGATAGGTTTTATGTGTCAGATTCGTACGCAACGCATTCACAGCAGGAAATGCACGCATCAAATCATCATCGGTAACTGCAAGTCTGACTTTCATCGTTCTAAATAAAAATCCCGAACAGAAATTCTATTCGGGATTCAGTTATTGTGTGCAAAATGATTTTAATTATTCAGCATTACCGGCATCACAAGCATCAATGTGTCCTCTGATTCGGTGTTCTTGTTCATTGGCAACAGAATGCCTGCACGATTCGGAGCGGACATTTCAAGCATCGCTTCCTGAGAGTCGATGTTCGTCAGCATTTCCACAAGGAAACGTGAGTTGAAACCGATTTCCATGTCGTCGCCGCTGTACGCACAAGTAAGGCGCTCAGCTGCTTCATTGGAGAAGTCAAGATCTTCTGCAGAAATGTTCAATTCGCTTCCTGCCACTTTCAGGCGAACCTGATGTGTTGTTTTGTTCGCGAAGATGGAAACACGACGGATAGAGCCGAGCAACGCTGTTGTATCAACTGTAAGTTTGTTCGGATTGTTCTTCGGAATAACAGCGTCGTAGTTCGGATATTTTCCGTCGATGAGACGGCAAATGAGTGTAGAACCGATGGAACCGTCCGGAGCAATTCCCCAGCTGAAACGTGCGTTAGTTGTGTTGTATTCTACACGAACTGCGCCTTCGTTGGAAGCTAGAATGTTTTTCAATAAGTTGAGTGGCTTGCGCGGCAGAATGAAAGATGCAGAAGCACTTGACTTCACATCCAGTCGGCGGTAACGCACCAATTTGTGTGCATCAGTAGCAACGAAAGTTGTTCCGTCCGGTGCGAACTGTACAAACACGCCTGACATAACAGGACGCAGTTCATCGTTACCTGCTGCGAACAAAGTACGACCGATTGCACGGCTTAACACTGCGCCGTCCATTTCAATCGCCTGACCGTTATCAACGGAAGGAGCTTTCGGGAATTCATCTCCGTTCTGACCGGTGATTTTATATTTACCGTAATCAGAAGAAATTTCAATTGCCAAACGCTTCTTATCGATGCTGAAAGTAAGCGGCTGCTCAGGGAAAGTCTTCAAGGTGTCAATCAGCAATCGCGCAGGAACTGCAACGTTTCCGCTGTCTTTTGATTCAACAGTGGTGTGCGTTGTGATTGTAGTTTCCAGATCCGATGCTGAAATTATAAGTGTGCCTTTGTCAACCTCGAAAAGGAAATTATCGAGAATCGGCAAAGTGTTGCTGGTGTTCAATACACCGCTCAACATTTGGAGTTGCTTCAGAAGGGTAGAGCTGGAAACAATGAATTTCATGAGTCTTTTGATTTTAAACTTGACTTACAAAAATACCCGTTTTGGATCGGACGTTCTCCAATGAAAATCAGAGTTATTAACTCATTTTGAACAATAACTCCGGTAGTGATGCCGCTCTAACAAATTGGCAATCAGAGAAGAAGCCGTAAGGTTATTTATTGGCCGTCGGGTCGTACCGGAAGTGCGAAATATTCCGGGCGCTGCAGTACTTTGCCAAAAACGTAGTATTGAACAACCACGAAGTCTTTACCGTCGTTGGTCAATGCGTACATATTGTCCACATCATAAACGGATCCGTCACTTGCTGTTGTATCGCCTTTGGAACGAATATCGGCCGGCTTGTAGAACATTTTCATGGTGTTCTTCTTGCCGGATGCATCCTGAACTGTGATGATGTGCGCAGGTGTTGACGTAAGAATGGAATCCTTTACGTGCTTATCAAGTGTGTTCGCAAATTCAACGAAGCCCAATCGCACAAAGTATGAAAGGAATCGACGCACATTGGCGGTGTCAAACGGAAGCGGTTTCCCGGCGGTGTTCTGCAGATTGTATTTCATGTCCGGCGATTGCGTAACAATGAAAGATTGTTCAGGATAACCGATGTGATCAACTTTTACAGACCGGATATCCGGTACATAGTATGCGAAAGCAGATTTATCGCGCCACTCGCCCGGATCGGGAGAATAGCGGCTGGTGAGATAACCGTTGAAGCCTTTAATTTCCATCACAAAAGGTTCGGTTGAATTCTCTCCTGTTGCTGCATCCGCCAACAGCATGTATGTGCCGAGCTGATCAGGCGTTTCCGATCCGATGTAGTACAATCTTTTCAATTCCCCGTCTGCATACACTTCGCACTTCACAGAACCTGTAATCAAACGCTTGATGATGTTCTCACGCGCTTTGGTTCCAACAGGCTCACGCACGCTCAGATCGTGTATCGTGCGCAATAAATAATCGATGGCATCCGGACGTGCTTTGAATTGCCCGTTCACCGTCCATGTTCCGTCTGCATTGCGTGTAAGTGTGGTTTGTTTTCCGGTTTTATCTGCAAGAAAAACTTTGTCAACGGTAGCGGTATCTGCAAATGCAAAGTCACGCAATTCCCGTTTCACGGTTCCTTTATCGTTATTCATCACGAGCCAAACACTGGCTGCAGCAAGGAGAATTACGGCAATGAGAATAATTCGGTTACGATTCATAAGTTCAAACTAAAAGTAACAGGGGAGTTGCTTTGGGCAAATATCGTGATCCTTCCGCAATCAACAGCATATTATTCACTGCCGGTACGTCTTGTTCGATAATCGGTAAGCTGATTTGTTATTCTGATTGACGCTTTGATCGGATGAAGAACAGTCCAAGAACAATTGCAACCGCCGCGCCCGCGAGAATCCAATTGGAGAACATCAAGTACAAAATCACACCGGAAATCAACGCCATAACGTACTCCATGATCTCGAACGGACCTTTGCGTGAGCTGTTGAGCATACCGCTTCCGTATTTCTTGCGTCTTGCCCACATGCGGAACAATCCGAATAACATGATGGAAGCAATCGGAAGAATGGTGTTGATGAGCTGCCACTTCAAACGCTGTTCTTTGATTTTACCGCGATCCAGCAAACGCAATGTCACTTCACGTGAACGAACAGAAAGCAATCCATTGTCATCGAGCAGGTAATTCGCACAGTTGATGAGCAACTTTTTATTCGCATAAAAATTTCTGTTCATTCTGTTCAATCGATCCAATCCCAATGGAAGTGCTTGCCCTTGATAAACAGGGTTGATGGCAACATCGCCGTCGGCAATAACAATGATGCGGGAATCTGCGCGACCGTTTTTCAGGTAGCCGATTTCAGGACTGTTCTCAATTTCAGGTGGCAGAATTTTCTGACGGAAATACGAATGGAATGATCCTTCTAGTAACACCGCAACATTCTGATGCGGTTTGTTGAACGTGCGCGGATCACGATCCATCATTGCATACATCAACACCACTTCATTCGGCGTGCGCATGATGGTTGATTTATCCGAAGTACGGATAAGCACTTCTTTACGGATCGGAGCACTGGTGGAAATCGTATCAATTGTACTTACAAAATCAAATTTGATGCGATCCAGATTTTTTACAATCGGATGTTTCTCCTGCGGTAAAATAGTTGGCGAATACACCCAAGGTGCCGGAACGAATTGTTTCTGAGGACCGTTAACAGGAATAGCAACTTGTGCGCAGTACAAATCTTCCACCAACTGCGATTTCAAACCTGCGCCGTAACTGTACAGAATGTCTTCCAATCCCGGTTCATTCTTCAATCCGAAATGTCGTGGCATTGCCATTGTTCTTCCGGTGATCGAAAGACTGTCAATGCTCGTGAGTACAGGATCAACCATGAAGAGCGCTTTCCCTCCGTACATGATGTATTGATCAAGAATGAAAAGTTCTTTCGTGGTGAATGCTGAATCCGGCGCAATCATGATCACCGCATCGTAGATATTTCTGATTTGCGATGCATTTTGAACAGTGTCGCGGAACGTATTGAGTTTGTTGCCGAACTGCACAAACTCTACATCGTAATATTCCCGCAATCCACTGAGGAAATCGTTCACCTGAATCGAATCCGGTTCACCATGTCCTTGCGTAATTGCAACTTTCGGTTTGCGACGCATGAGCAATTTGCGCACACTATTGGAGAGTTCGTATTCCAAACCTTCCACCGCGTGATTCAGCACTTCTTCATTGGGACTTTTCGTTGAAGAGCCCAGAAGCGGAACAGCAACTTCTTTACCATGATAACGTGCAACTGCCCACGGAAATAGCAACTGTGTTACTTCAACTCCATTATCATCCACAAATGTTTCAGGATGCGGAATCAATCCTTTTTCAGCTAACTGACGCTGAAACTTTTTACGCTCGCGTTCATCGTCGTTAGCACCCGGATCAACAAAATCATATTGGATATTGTCGCCGCCCCACGCTCGGAATTCATCCAGCATCAAACGTGTTTCATCACGAAGTCGTTTGTAATCTCCCGCACCTTGCGGAAATTCTCCTTCGAGATAAACTTCGAAGTACACAACATCGTCCAGAGAATCCAGCATTTGAACAGTGCTCTCCGCGAGTGTGTATCGTTTCTCTGAGGTAAGATCAAGACGGAAGAAAACGTATTGCGAAACCACGTTAAGCAACAATACCACAACCACACCTAGTCCGAGTGCAGTGAGATTCTGTCTTTTGTTGCTGCGTTTATCCATAATTACCATTTTCTGCTTTCAAGCACCGTGCGTGTGAAAAGCAGGAAGAGAATGTTGAATGAAATGAAGTAGACCACGTCGCGTGTATCAACTACTCCGCGACTGATGGAATTATAATGTTCGTTGATTCCGATGGATTGAATGAATGTATCTGCTTTACCGAAAAGCGATAAAGAACTCAGTTGCTCGAAGCCGGTGTAGAATACGAAACACAGTGCAAGTGATAGAATGAAGGAAACAATCTGGTTATCGGTGATCGACGAACAGAAGATTCCGATTGCAACAAAAGAAGATCCGAGAAAAAGTAAACCAATGTATGATCCCCAGGTTCCGCCTGAATCGATGTTGCCCTGCACTTCGCCCAAACGCCAAACGGAATAGTAGTAGATCAGAGTCGGCAGAATTGAAATTGCAACGAGAATAATTCCCGCGAAGTACTTTGCAAGAATGATCTGCATATCCGTAAGCGGGCGGGTGAGGAGCAATTCAATCGTACCCGATTTCTTTTCATCTGCAAAAGAACGCATCGTGATTGCAGGAATGAGAAAGAGAAAAACCCAGGGGCCGATGGAGAAAAGCGTATCGATATTGGCGTAACCGACATCAAGAACATTGGTTCCTCCGCGAATGATCCACATGAAAAGTGAAATGGCCAGAAGGAAAACAACAATAACGATGTACCCGATGAGGGAACTCAGAAAGCTGCGGATTTCCTTGACGAAGAGTGAATACATAAATCTTGACGGCTCAAAAGTAACGATTCAGTTTACTTTTTATTGAATAGGCACTACAACCTTTTAACATCCTTTTACACAGCAAAACGTTCAGAGCTGCAGGATATTTTACTTTTTCAAGCGAATCATGAAACTTTAATACGGAATTCTTTGCTGCGTGAAACCAGTTTTCCGAAGGAATGCAGACTGAATCCGAGTTGTTTCGCTTCTGAAAGGAATTCTTCGGATTTGCTGCTTTCCACTGCAACCATCAATCCACCGCTTGTTTGCGGATCAGCAAGAATGGCTTTGCGCGCTTCATCCACGCCGATTATTCCTTCGCCGTAACTCGCCCAATTACGGTTGGTACCGCCCGGAATGCAATTCTGCGCGATGTATTCATTCAATCCGTGGAGTACCGGAACTTTGCTGAATTCTATTTCTGCGCTGAGATTGCTGCCGTCAACCATTTCACCCAAATGTCCGAGCAGCCCGAATCCGGTTACATCGGTCATCGCTTTTACGTAGTCCAATGTGCCGAATCTTTCTCCCGCGCTGTTCAACTTCAACATGTTGTCAACGGCACGTTGCAGATCTTCCGCTTTCACCAGTTTTTTTTTCTTCGCAGTTGTAAGAATTCCAACACCTAAAGGTTTTGTCAGAAAGAGTTCGCATCCTTCTGTAGCGGTTGAGTTTTGCTTGAGGTTTTTAATCTCCAAATCTCCAGTTACCGCCAATCCGAAAATCGGTTCCGGACTGTCAATACTATGTCCGCCCGCCAATGGAATTCCTGCTTCGCGACAAACAGCACGTGCGCCTTCGAGAACTTTTCCTGCGAGTTCGGCAGGAACTTTATTCACCGGCCATCCGAGAATGGCAATTGCCATCAATGGTTTTCCGCCCATCGCATACACATCGCTGATTGCATTTACAGATGCAATTCTTCCGAAGTCGAAAGCATCATCAACAATCGGCATGAAAAAATCCGTTGTGCTGATCACCGCTCTTCCGTTGCCCAAATCATAAACGGCTGCATCATCTTTTTTATCGTTGCCCACCAACAAGCGCGGATCAATAACCGGAGGCAAATCCGATTTCAAAATATTATCAAGAACGGCGGGCGCAATTTTGCAACCGCAACCGGCACCGTGACTTAATTCCGTTAACAGAATTTCCTGTGTGTTTTCCATATTATTCATTGGCTGCGAAATTCAGGATTTTAATTGCATTTTCGGATGGATTTCCGGAATCGCAATCGATAAACTTTACGCCTTTATAGTTTTTTATTTTGTGCGGATGATCGTATGCTTTGTCGTAGTAACGCAGTGTCAACGCCGTTACCGTTGCGGCATCACCATAATCCAATGCTTCCATTGCGATTTTATAATCTAATCCGCCGAGTCGTTTCTTGATGCGTTCAACCGCTTCTTTGAGCACTTCCACCGGGAATGATCCGTAATCGTGTATCAATCGTTGTACGCGAACATCAAACGGAATACGCACGCGATAAACAAGAGCTTCGGTCATTTGCATCCACAATGCAGCGGGAATAAAAACGCGTCCAATGCTTCTGGATTCATCTTCCATCCAGATTCTTTTTTCGCTATCGAGAAGATTCAATTCATCCAGCAAATTGTTTTCGAATTGCTCAACTGTTGGTTGTTTGTTCATTCCCAAAGCACCGAATGAAGAACCGCGATGCGATGCGATTTTTTCGAGATCAATTATCTGTTCGCCGGCTTTCTGAATATGATGCAGAATTTCTGTTTTTCCGGATCCTGTTTCTCCTCCCACAATCGCAATTTTCAGCGGGCGACTGAATTGGTCCAGCACATATTTTCTGTACGACTTGTATCCGCCTTCCAGGAGATTCGCTTTCAATCCTTGCGTTTCGAAAAAACTCGCCATGGATCCCGAACGCATTCCGCCTCTCCAGCAATGCACATTCACGATTCCGTCCTTTGCTATTTCATGCGCTCGCTGTGCAAACCCTTGTAATTTGGGTGTTACAATTTCCAAACCGGCGCTGAACGCTTTGTCTTGTCCTTTTTGCTTGTACAAGGTTCCGACCACGGCTCTTTCTTCGTCATCGAATAGCGGAACGTTAAGAGCACCCGGAATATGTCCGTGCAGAAACTCATGAGGAGAGCGCACATCGACTATCGGGAACGAATTCCTTTGCTTTAAAAAATCGACTATTTGAAGACTTTTTGGCATTATTTCGCCATTTTATGGCTGTTATAAGTCGTTTTTGTGCAAAAAGCGATATTTTTCAAAGATTTCCGTTTTTGCTGATTTGGTGATGCGCGAACGGATTTTGTCTTTTTTTCGGTGTAATTACGGTATAATCCTGAAATATTCTATATTTGCACCCTCAAATTTAAGGAAATGGCTAATCACAAATCATCAGTA
>Ga0172372_10000795_pt1 | contig 48368 bp, 65 predicted proteins | sample LakKiv5m_2_FD_114544 | JGI IMG/M metagenome (GOLD analysis project Ga0172372, IMG submission 114544) | Freshwater microbial communities from Kabuno Bay, South-Kivu, Congo - kab_092012_9.5m | ecosystem: Environmental > Aquatic > Freshwater > Lake | place: Democratic Republic of the Congo...
GGTTTAAAAATATATGGTAAGGAACTTGCCATTACAAAGGTGGAGAGGAAATCAGACTTTGGAAACAAAGCATACTCTATGAAGCCTGAAACACATTAGTCTTTAGCTAATGTGTAGTTCATTAAACGAAAAAAACACAGAATTTTTAGTATTCTGTGTTTTATCGATTAGTTCGTTGAAGAACCTTGTATTGTTGTCGCTGTTTTTTTCACTACGTCTACTATAGTGTACTTTATATCTACTCCTTTAGACCATTCTACGAATTTTGGAAGATGTTCTTCTCTGTCGTCGTAGAATATCAGCTCGGACACTCCAAGTCGTTTTATGGTCTGTTCTAGAAGGTGGCATTTGAATATGAATGTGTCTCCGCCCCAGTTTAGATGCACTTCGTCGAATTCTATATTGTTGTCTCTCAAAATCTTTTCGATATTTTCTTTCATGCCTGGAACTTTTGCGAGCCTGCCCGTTGCCAATATCACGTATGCTTTCGGGTCAGATATCGCATCTAGATACTTTTTGTAGGTCCATTCGTTTTTTGGAATGTCGAAAATCTCGTCGTCTATTGATTCCGGCTTTCCCCACCATCCTCTGTGTGGCCATTCCGTGCCGGTCTTTTCCTTCCATATCTCTTTTCCTTCTTCAGGAAGAGGCGTGTGGAACAGCGTGTCGTCGAAGTCGAAGCAGATGAGTCTTTCGTATTGCATTTCTGTTTTTTTATTTTACAAATATATATAAATTATTTTGATATATAACCTAAAAAATAATACTTCTCTATGATAAGGAATAAAATAATATTGTGGCTTTCGCTGAGCGTCGTCGTTCTTTTTTCATCTCTGATGATTCTCTTTAGGCTGTATAAGAACGAGCGAGAAGAGAGTGCTCGATATCGAAACAACATGGTTGCTTTGATAAAGGACAATTCCAGGCAGCAGTCTCTTACTATCCGAGAACTTAAAGACCTATATCCAAAATTCGACTCTATTGCCAAATCGCTTAATATAAAGACGAAAAACATAACCAATATAGTAGATACTAGATATCGATTCAGAGATTCTATACTTACCACTACGGTTTTGAAAGTCGACAGCATATCCGAAAAGAAATTTTTTTCCATGAAGAATGGGTGCTATGATTTTTCTGGATATGTCGATAGAGATTCCATATCTTTCACCAACAAAGAGTTCAAAGATAACATAGCTACTTTTCTATACAAAGATTGGGAAAAGAAGTATCTATGGGGTTTGATAAAGATACGGCCATATTATAGCGTCAAAGTATATAGCGAATGTATGAAAGACACTATTGGCGTTGTGAACAATATAAAAATCAAAGATTAAAATCGAAAAAAACGGTATTTTATTGTTAATATATACCATTATAAAAAATAAAGACAAAGATGAAACATATCAGAAAATTTGAAAAGTTCAGAGTTCTGAAAAATAGAGAAGAGATAATCAGAGAATCTGTTCTTCAAGTGAACGATATCTACAAAGTCAAGACTATGATAGACATACCACAGTCTTTGATCAACGCATATGTCAAGAAGGTTAAAGATACAACAGGAAAAAACCTGCGTCAGTTCTTCGGTGACGTTGATATCGCGGAAGAAATCGTTAAGTATATCACTATAAATAATACAGATGTAGAAAAGATACCAGGCAACGCTCTTATGGGTGGTGCTCAAGGTCAGGGACAAGGACAAGTTCAGGTTCAGACTGACGCGGAGACTCAAGTTCAGTCACAGGTTCGGCCAGAAGGAGGACAGGGTCAAGGACAGGGACAAGGACAAGCTCAAGGACAAGCTCAAGGACAAGCTCAAGAAGGTGATTTTGAAGAACCGCAGGGTCAGACTCAAGTACAAGGACAGGCTCAAGTACAAGGACAGGCTCAAGTACAGGCTCAAGGACAAGGACAAGGACAGGCTCAAGGACAGGCTCAAGGACAAGCTCAAGGACAAGAAGAAGAGGAAGATGAAGAAGAACTTCCTGCATAGAAATAATTAAATAAAGAAGCCCGTCAATTTAAAATTGGCGGGTTTTTTATTTTAATATTGAGTAGTCGCAATTGCGACTACTCAATTTTAATATATATCATATGAAGTATCTAAAGCTTTTTGAAGGATTCAAAGAATTGGAATTCTTAAATACGGTTACTTATAAGGGATATGTCAGAAATAGATTTCGGCCTGGAGATTTGGACAGCCTTTTGGATTGGAGATTTAGGCTTAAAGGCCTTAGAGACGAATCTTCGGACCAATTTGACATAGCCAATTATGACAAAGAGATAAAGGCGGTCGATTTTATAATATCAAGACATTTTTAATATGAGATACATAAAGATATTCGAGCGATTTTCCAGCGAAGCCAAAATAGAGAAGAAGGTAAAGGAGATATGGAACGATCTAGCTGACGATTAGTGCATATTTTCAGGAAAGAAATTAATATATAGTATATGAGATATCTGAAGACCTTTGAAAGCCACGTTCGCGAAAGCGGAGATGACGTATTGATAATAGTAGATGTTCAGAAGTCTTTCAAGAAATTCTTTACCGACGCCTATGTCGACGCTCTCAAGAAATACTGCGATGGATTCAAGAAGGTCTATCAGATATGGGACAACCACGTAGATGGAAAGAACGTCGACAAAGACTACCTATACGACGAGGATCCTTCTGTAGTCGACCACTCGGACCTCTATGATTTTCCAAACCAAGAAGAGCCTATAGAGAAAAGATATAACTATGATGTGGATGCTGACTTCTACAAGAACGTGCTCAGCGATGATGTTTATAGAGAGGTCAGCGAGAAGGAAGATTCGGGCGATCTCAGAAAAGGAGATGTTTTCCCTACTAAGGAAGGAACTCTTATCATTTATGTCGGCAACAACCACAAATGGTATCATATGCCTAAGAGGCTGCATGAGCTGTTTGAAGAATTTTCGGAAGCGCAGTTGATGAATGAGTCTTTGGGAAAATTGAGAGATGTTGTTCTTGTCGGCGGCGCCGATGGCGAATGTCTCGAAGACATAAAGACCGCGGCGGAGGCTATGGGCGTCAGGCTTAGGATGGATCGAAAATACATCTACTCTGCTCAACATTGTCCTATAAAATAGAAAATATCATGCCTGTAAAATCAAAGAACCAGTTCAAATATGTCTATGCCATGCGTAGAAAATATGGATCCAAAAAGAAGGCTCCTAAAAACATGAAATGGGTATTCAACCGCGATTGGACCGATAGCGTGTCATATAAAGATCTTCCTAAAAGGATAAAAGAAAGGTATATATTTGATTTTGTGGAATATATTAATGAGGTGCTACGCTACGATTAGATATACATCCAGGTCTTTTATCTGGAAGAATACTTCCATTACTTCTTCGAATCTTTCCGGGTGTTCCAGAAAAGTTACTTTTAGCGTATAGTCTATTCCAGATATTTCCGGTATGTAGGTGCTTATCTGCATATGTAGATCCTCTTCTATTGTCTCGGATGACAGCTTTGTCTCGTGTAGATATATAGGAAGGTCGCCTCCGAATTCGAGGTCGAAAAGAACCTCTCCTTTGTTTGTGAAAAGAATCATTTCCCATTTTTGCACTATGACTCTGAGAACTTCGTCTTCTATCAGCGCCTTGTCTCTGAATCTTGGGTGTCCTGGATATCCTAGATAGAAATCCGTAAAGTTGAAGTTGGCCATATTCTATATATAAAATCGGATATCTCCTATGTCGCCAATATCCTTTTCAGCTTTCCTATTATGGTCATTCCTATTATTATAGGATCCGCGTCGGATTCTATCTTTCCACCATAGTCGGCTACTATGAAATTGCACTCGAATAGCTTATCTACGTTTTTTTGGTTTTGTATAGACCAGTCGATGAATGGCCTTCCCAATATCTTTATCATCGATCCTATCTTTTCCGGACCAAACCTAGACATCAGAAAGTGATAGGTATCTTCGTATCCCGTATCTTCGTATAGATGCGAATATAGTTCTGATTTTGTCTTGGCGCTTATATTTGAAGATGTTCCGCTTATGTCTCCGGTTTCGATGAAATCCTGCAGGTCGACGAGTATGCTTCTAAAGTCTGGAAATTTCTTGTTTATTATCTCTATTAGATTTTCTTTCGATATCTCCGCACCTTCCTTTGGCATTATCTCGTTCTGTATCTTTTTGTATATCTCGGTCTTCAGCTGCTTTTCTTCCTGCGTGTCCGTGCAGTCGAAGCATATTGACTTTATTCTGGACTTAAGCCCGTCCGATATCTTTTCTATATGGTTCGTTGTTATTATGAACCTCACGCTGTTGTTGTATTTTTCTATGAACGCCTTGAATGCGTCTTGGAATTGGGCGGATACTCTTTCGAATTCGTCCAAGAAGACGTATTTCACGTCTGATGACGATTCGAACATAGGAGTGAACCTGCAGAAGTTCTGTATTTCCTCTCTTAGAACGTCTATAGAAGTGTCCATAGAGCAGTTCAGCTCTAGAAAGGGAGATTCCTTAGAGTATTTGCCTATCAGTATTCTTGCCAAGCTCGTCTTTCCGGTTCCGTAGTGGCCATAGAATATGTAGTGTTGGTTGACTCCGTTTTCGAATTGCTTCTTTATCCTGTTTGGGAGTATCGCGTCTTCCATTTTTTTTGGCCTCCATTTCTCCCATAGCAATATGCTGTTTGCAGACATCTTTTTATTGGTTTTTATCACATGATATATGCTTTCTTAGAGAGGAAGTTTATTTAATATATAACGGTATGATAGGCGACAAGTTCAATTTCGAAGACGTATTCTTCAGAGACCTTACGGTCTGCGTGCTCGATACTCTCGAGGGTCAGCTAAAGTGGACAAATAGGTTTACTTCTGGTGACGTTTTCGTTCCGGTTCCTGTATACTATTCGCTTACAGGAGACGAGAGGTTTCTTCTGGATTCATTTTCTGACGATATCGTATCTGAGAACAGATTTGTCGAGCTCAACACGGACATCATTCCAAGAGGGCATCTTACTATGACTGGATTCAACATAAAGTCCGACGAGTTCGCCAATCCGAATGTCTGGCTCAGGATGGTGGTGGAGAACGAGAAAGAGATAAGAAAGGTGCTCTCAAAAGTAAGAGCAGTTCCTATAACTGTCAACTACGATCTCACGATTCTTCTTTCTAGCGAGATAGACACTTTCAAATGCAGCCAGGCTATATTGGATACTCTTTGGATATACAAATTCATGTATTTCGAGCACAATTTCATGAACATAGACGCGGTCATGTTGATGCCTGACAGCAATTCTATAGAGATGAGCAGAGAAAAGAATCTCACAAGCGACAACAATATCAGGCTAAAATGCTCCTTTACGGTAGAGACATACTATCCTGCGTTTCGTGGAGATAGAGTCAACGATGTTGGCTATCCTAGAGATTTTGGATCTGGAATGGTTGATGAGAATGGCTTCGTCCTTACTGGAGGATATTCCGACTACTTTCAACAACCTATTCCTTTGCAGCCTATTTCTTTGAATGAAAAATCCGATAGGTCAAAAGTTTGGAATGGCGGACCTTTGGAATTTCCGGCATATGGGCAGACTGGAAGTTTCTATAATACATCTAGGTCGGTTGGAGGATCTGATTTTCCAGGAACTTTGGCAAAAGAGGAAAACTCTGTTCTTCCTAAGAGGTCTAGATGGTTCAACAACATATTGCGCGCTAGGGAACGAGCGGGCGGAAGCTCAGTCGATCCTGTTATATCGCAGCAGCAGGTCAAGCCTAGAGGCGATATAGAAAAATAGAAAAAAACGGCTTTTTGACGTTAATATATACTCATATACATAAAAAAAATTATTGAAAATATGAAGAATCTTAAACTTGAACTGTTTAACTTTAAGAAGAATCTTTCGCTTGATCAAGAAGAGATCTCTGTTATAGTTGAGGGACATATGAATGCTTGCAACACTGCTTCTGAAAAGAGCATCATTGCTTCTCTTAACGAGAGGCTCAAGCCATATACATATGATAAGGACGTCAGGTCTCTTTTAGAGAGCCTTGGTGATGATATGAAGAACTTCGAGCTTCTTTATGAGCTTAAGAACCTATACAACGTTTTGAACACGAAAAATGGAGGCGAGCTGTACAGACAGCCGATAAACGTGCTTCTTCAGACTATCAACCTCGAGTCAGACCAAGACAGGATGTCCAAGGTTCTAAACGAGCTCGCGGTTTATGATTGGGTTCCTGAAATAAAGCTTTTCGTGCACAACCTTACTAAATCTCCTGAAAAGAAAAACAACTTGCTAAGCGGTGGAAAAGGAGAGTCTATATACACGATCGTCGAGTCTGTCGAAGATGGGCATATAGCGCTTGTAAGAGACTCATGGTTTCTTCTCAGCGAGAACATCATAGAAAAGACGCTTTTGGAAAATCACATAAAAGACGAAGAGGATCTTAAATCTTTGAGGATGCTCGAGACTGCGATGAAATATGCGTCCGTTACTGAAGACAGAGTGAATTTCAGGATTTCCGAATATCTTACAATCGGTCTTTCCGTTGCTAAAAAGGGAAAAGTGTACATCAATGACGATGAGATGAACGAAGAGACTACTCTAGAGAGCCTTTTCAATTCTCCGATAGTTCCGATAGTGAACAAGAATTTCTATCCGATCCTTCTGGAGGTTTCTCAGAACCTTGATAAATTCGTGGAGCTTGACGTTGTTAAAAGAGTTAACAACCTAATAAACCCATACCTTGAGTGTTTCGCGTTCAATTACAAAAACGCTACTTTTCTATATAGGTGCGACGAGAGATATGGAAACTCTTTCTACAGATACGAATCTGCTCTCGAATTGGTAAATGAAGTTAGAAACGAGCTAAACTACGACCTTACATATTTCTACGAAAACAAGCTTGGAAAAGAGCTCATCGTTAAGAGAAAGCTGGAAGACAAGGAAAGAGAAGTTTCTCTTAAGCTAGAAGATGTTGCCTACAACATAGACAAGCTAAGAGGTTCTATAAAAATGATAGGCGAGTCTGAAGTTCTAACTACTGCTCTAAAAAATCTCGAAAAGAGAAAGTCTGTTCTAGACGCGGAGCTTCTAGGAGTGAAAGAGCTTCAATACAAAGAAAGAATCAAGATTTGATATTTATACAAATAAATAAAAAATCCCCTTTTACAGGGGATTTTTTATTTATAAACTTTTTATTTTGTATCTACTATAACATGAAAGCATGAAAATCTTACGTGATTTTAAAAATTAATGCATATGAATGTATCTTAACAACAGAGAACTCTACATCGAGCTTGTAGTGAGCAAAGCGCAAGGAAGGCTTACGCGAAACGCCCAAAAAATGCTCGAGCTTCTAGCCAAGAAGACCATCAAGAAGATGAGATATTGGTCCAACGACGACAAGCTAGATTGCTACCAAAGCGGGCTGCTATACGTATTCCAGAACTGGCATAACTTCAACGAAGAAAAGTCCGTCAACGCCTTCGCCTATTTCACCGAGATATTCAAGCGAGGCATCGCCAAAGGCTACAACGACCTGTATAAGAAGAAAGGCGACAACGACCACCAGATAAGGCTGATCTCCATAGAGGGATCTAATGACGGAATGGGCCTACACTCTCTATAATGACAGATAAAATATGGACATACGACATAGTGATGCCGCCATCTTTTCAGATGGCTACTATGTCTTTTTCCATAAATCCTGCTAGATGCGTCGAGTATAGGAGAAAAAAGTCTATCGAGTCTATTTTTCCGTCACTTTTATGACAATCTCTACCTCTACGTTCTTGTCTTTGAACTGCTTCAGCGTATTGTCTACGAAGTCTGACGGATTGTAGAGGCTTACTGCGTTCTTTCCTGTTGGAGTCTCGATTCCGAAGTTTTCTTTCGCTTCGAATACTCTACCTTCGTATCTTTCCGTCAACAATGCCGATTTCATATCTGTCTTTTTAAATTCAAATATAATAAAAAATTGCCTGATTTTTCAGGCAATTTTTTATTATTTCAGTATTGTCGTGACCATCTTTTCCACTATGAGATATGGATCTCCATTGGATGCTGGCCTTCTGTCTTCTATGTATCCTATTGAATCTGGATCCTGTATCGTCGATGGTATTCTTATCGATTTTGTCCTGTCTCCTATTCCCCATCCGAATTTTTCTATCGATGATGTCTCGTTGGCTCCTGTCAGTCTGGCCTCGTTGTTCTTCCCATACACTTCGATGTGCTCAGCGTGCTTCTCTCCTAGCTTTTCGCACATCTCTATCGCTATCATCATCTTGTTGAGCTTGTCTTCTCTTATTGTTTTTGTGGAAAAATTCACATGCATTCCAGAGCCGTTCCATTCGTTTCCTGCGAATGGCTTTGGATCTAGCTCTATTCTGTATCCATATTTCTCGCTCAATCTGTGCAGTATGTATCTTGATATCCAAAGCTGGTCGGCACCTTCTTCCGCTGTGACCGTTCCTACTTGGTATTCCCATTGTCCTAGAGCTACTTCCGCGTTTATTCCGGATATCGATATTCCTGCGGATATGCAGAGGTCTGCATGTTCCTCTACGAATTCTCTTCCAGCGACGTTGTTCGATCCCACTGAGCAATAGTATTCTCCCTGTTCTCTCGGGCTTCCTTTTTCTGGCCATCCTATCGGCTTTTTGGTCTTTTGGTCGAATATGAAGTATTCCTGTTCCCATCCCCACATCGTCTCGTCGTCGTATTTGGATAGAGCATCCACCATCTTTTTTCTGGTGTTGCTCTCGTGTGCCGTTCCGTCGGTGTTGAATACCTCGCACAGAACCAATATCGAATCTTTCGCGAAAGGATTCATAAAGTAGTTTTTCGGAATTAGCGCGAGCTCTGATTTTGAAGTCTCTGCTTGATATGTCGAAGATCCGTCGAAGTTCCATATGGGTGCCTTCTTCTTCTTTGACTTGTATTGCTTTAGCAGTCTTTTAGTTTCCGTGTCGCAGTCTATTATCTTTGTCTTTGATCTCAGCTGTTGGGTTTCGCATCCGTCTAGCCATATGTATTCCAGCTTCTTCATTTTTTTTAAATATAATTTTATTTATTTATATTTCTAGTCATTGTTACTTGGTATTTAAAATACCCTGGGTGGTCTTTACTTTCTCTGATTAATTTACAATCAATTGCTTTTCTTCTTGTTTTCATATCTTATATTATATTGCAAATATAAGGATAGTTTTTTGAATAACTTAAAAATAATATATAACATATGAGTATAATTAAGAAGTTTAGTATTTTTGAATCGGTTAGAAGAACCGAAGTTCCAAAACATTTTATTCCACTAAATAGTATAGGATACTATCTTGATCCAAATGATGGAAATACATATGCTATGTTAAAGACCGGCGGTTATGAAGACGAACCTTATAGTGCAGAAGAATATCTTCAAGAAGATGAAGAAACCTGGGAAGAGCTTTCGGATGAAGAAAAAGACTTAGTAAACTCAGTTTGTAAAAGTTGTGAAGATATAGTAGAACCTTTTATAGATTGGAATCTAATAGAGGACATTAAAGATGTGGCTCTAGCAAACGAGATATTAGATAAAGGATATACTTTAAAAATAGAGGTCAAAGAACAAGACGTTGCAGAAAAAATCTATGTTGAATGGGTCGCTCACGACTACGACTATAAACACTATTACAAATTTTTCAAAAGTTTATTTAGTCAGATAGAAAACACCAATGGTGATTTTTCTTATAATATATCTGTATATAGAAAAAACGGACCGGGTGGATATCTTCCGATGGCCAAAGGTTCAAAAGATGAGATAGATGTTTTAGAAATGATTGAACAGGTAAAAGATATGAATCCAGATAAAAGCATTTTTATGAAACAGGATTAAGAATATTCTATTCAAAATGGTAAACAGATTAGATCTTCATGGAATAAAGCACGTTGATGTAGAAGTGTTAGTAGAAGACTTTATTCTTTCTGCTAAACCTACCTGTTAAACACATTACAGATGCTTCATGGGGTAAATTCATTACTTTACTGGAGTATAAAGCCGTTTGGAATGATAAGCAGATAGTTAAAATTGATAGATTTTTCCCATCTAGCAAACAATGTAATAACTGTGGGTTTATAAATCAAAATTTAAAATTAGATTGTAGAGAATGGACTTGTCCATCTTGTAAATCTAAATTAGATAGAGATTTAAATGCTAGTAAAAATATCCTTAAAGAAGGAATTAAAATATCGTCCGGAACAGACGATTACAGACATGGAGCTCAAATAAGACCAGTTAAAACTGGCACAAGCGTCGAAGTGTTTAAAAAGAAGGAGCTTACGTCTCCGGAAACACGTTAGTCTTTAGCTAATGTGTAGTTCATATTAGAAACTTTATCGCTATATTGCCATAAAATAGTATTCGTTTTTATATATTATGAATAGGATAGTTTTGCAGCTATGGGAAGAGTCTGAAAGGATTCATGGTGTGCGTCCAGATGGATGCTCTATGCATATAGACATAGATTCTAGAGATTCATACGTATCTTCTATATACTCTTCGAGAGACCCGTACAATGTTCCTGACGAGTATGAGAGGACTCTTGGGGGGCCAATAGTAGCTTATGTCAACGATTCTATGTTCGATGTGATATGTTCTGACAAGAGCATAAGAGTTGGTCAGAATCAGATGAATAATCTTATAGAGATGGAAGACATAATAATAAAAGAAGAATGATAAGCACATTCTATTTGTTCTCGCTTGCGTTCATGTCAAACGAGATATATCACATATTCAATCGAAAGTGGCTAGACCTTCTATATAAAAACAAAAATCCCGAAAATATGAGAAGAGTGGACATAGTCTATTATCTTCTGAGGGTATTTTGCGTTTTCTGGACCATAGCGGGAATATTTTCATTCTGCTGGGGATTTTTCATAGGATTGGCTTTGGCTGCGCTTTTCAAGTTCGCTGCCTACCATGCGGACGAGGATCTTTATAATCTCTATTCTCTGTATCTATATCCTTTTATATCTTTAGTATTGTATCTTTCGATATTCATGGCATGGCTTATACGTTGAATCTCTTCAGATGCTCTTCCGTTATTATGATGAAGTCGTAGCCTTTCTTGTCGCACCATTTTATCATAGTCTCCCATTTCTGCTTGTTCTTGTATGCCATCTTCAGGTCGTACTCGAAGCTCTTCAGCTTCTTCATTCCTTTTTCCGGAACGGCGAGCCTGCCTTCGTTCAGATCCTGGACCATCTTGTATTCTTTCATTGGCTTTACTTCCATGACCACTTCTCTCAATATTCCTTGTGAATTCCTCATTTTGTAGAAGAAGTCCGGATAGTATCTGTGCGTCTTTATCTCTATGTTTCCGCCCTCGAAATGCGTCATCTGATAAGGTATCTCCAGGCACTCCGCTCCCCATTGGAATATCTCTTCTTTCATGTCTAGCCAGACCATTATCTTCTTTTCCCAAGAGCTTCTGTAGAAAACGCCGCCATAGGAGTTTAGCTTTATCACTTTTTCTTTGTTTTTCGGAACGTAGTTTCCTCCGTGATATTTGCTGTTGTTCGGCCTGGAGTTAATCATTTTCGTATGCTTTTTTTTATATATAAATAAAAAATATCTTTTTTATGGGAGAGCTGATGGAAAGAGTCAAGCTGAGCCTTCTCGTATATGGGAACGGAATAGAAGAAAATTTCAAGAACAATTCCGCTTTCATGGCAGATGCCTATTCCAAAAGCTCTAAAATGGTCACTGCGGTGGATATTTCCAGAATACAGGCTGGATATTTCTATTTTTTCCATTATCTGGACTCTTCCAATTGGATGAAGTATTCTCCTGTTTTCGTGGCAGGCCACAAAAAGTTTGGAAACCAAACAATCATATTCGGCATAAATCTGAATTTCATTCCTATAGAAGTTCGCGCGATGATGTTCGACGAATATCTTACCCCGGAAGACATTGATGACGACCTTCCCATAAAGACCGAGTACGAGAAGACGTACAACGAGCTGAAGCAGGTCGGATTCGAATATACGCTGATGGAGTACAATGCCATACAGATAAAGATGGTGCATAAGATAAATATGCAGATTCTGCCGAGATTTCTATATTCGCAGCACCCTTTGGCCACATATGATCCGAAGAAGCTCGTCCAGATATGGAACAAGAAGCTTGAGACTAAAGAAGCCAGAGACAAAGAGATGATGAGCGCGCTCATACAGGACTTCTATGATGTCAATAAGGAGATTTCCGATAGGTATGTCGTATTGAAGGAGCATATAAAGAGGCTTCAGAAAAGCGCTCGAAAATATGGAGGAAAATAGCAGGTTTTATATATCTTTGTAGAGTATTTAAACTTCTCAATATGAAATATTCCACATATATAGCTGCGGCAGAGCGTCTATCGATATTAGGACAGAAAAAAAAGGCTTCGGCGTTGGTTGACCACGCGATCATGCAGGAAAGAAAGAAGATCGACGAGCTCAATTTCAATATACTGGTCGGAGAAGTCCGAAATTTCAACGGCGCCAAATTCCATTCGGTTCAGGTATTGCGAGAAAGAGAAGCAAACACGCTGATGTGCATCTTTAATTCGAATGTCAACACGCATAGGATCTGCGCCAACCTTCGTCCGGGCGGAGATGTTGTCTGGTCTGACGGAAACCTTTTTTCGGATAGGCAGTCTGTCAGAAGCTATGAGAAGCTTTTGGCTTGCCTTTCATCATATCATCCTGAAATAAAAAAGCTGCTCTCTGAAATAGAAGTTTCTAGAGAATCCATCAAGGTAGTCGGCCGCACTTTCTACGTGTAGCATTTGCGAAGAGAGGCGCGAGATTTAATATATACGTTAAATTTCGCGTTTTTCTATAGATGGCATCATATAATTACAACAACACCAAAGATTCGCAGGGAATGGGATTCGTCAATTCCGCGGTAGAGAACAAAGGACTCTTCAGCCGCATATTGAGAAACCTTTCCAATTATGGCATGAACTACGACGACATGATCGTCAGGAATCAGGTGGGTATAGGAATAAACGAAGATCCTTATGCGGCCAAGGGAAACTCCATGTACGACTTCTTTTCTCAAAGAGCGGTCGCTTCCGTCTTGAGCAGGAAATCCATACCTTATCTAGACAAAGGATATGCGGACAAAAGAAGAATATTGAGAGAATATTCCATAAAGGACGAGATAAGAGACATGGTCAGCATGATTGCAGACGAGTGCATCGTCTACAACGACGACAGAGACTTCTGCTCGCCTAGGCCTATAGGAAACGACTATCCTCAAGAGGTGCAGGACCGATACCAGGAATATTTCGAGAAGATCTACAGCAAATACGGCTTTTCTGACAGCATCACCGCATGGAACATGATGAAGGACTTCTTGGTGGATGGTTTCGTCGCGGTCGAGATAATATACGACGACAAAAAGAAGAACATAATTGGATTCAACAGGCTTAGGCCAGAGACTATCGTTCCCGCATACGAGCCTAACGTAGGCCATCTCTGGATACAGTTTCCTGAAGATCCTCAGCTAAGGAGGATATTTCTCGATTCTCAGATAGTTTTCGTGTCGTATTCGACTCAGAACGACTATTCTGAGACATCATACGTAGAGGGGTTGATCAAGCCATACAACCAGCTGAAGATTCTAGAGCAGACGAGGATAATGTTCAACGTCATAAACGCTACTATATACCAGAAGTTCACTATTCCGATCAAAGGACTCTCTAGGCAGAGAGCAGAAGAGCAGATTGGTCAGCTCATACACGACTATTCGGAAGAGGTGGAGTGGGACGACACTCTTGGAACTCTTACGATGAACGGAAACAAGCATCTTCCTTACAACAAGCAGATATGGTTTCCGGAAAGCGACGCGGGTACGCCAAACATGACATTAGAATCGCCGCAAGGACATGATCTAAACGAAGAGAGCATGCTCAAATGGTTCCACCAGGCTCTCAAGAGGGCCTCCAAGATTCCTATACAGAGATTCGAAGCGGAAAGCGGCGGCGGTACTTTCATCGCGGATACCGCTGGCCTCACGAACGACGAGGTGAAGTTCCACAATTTCATAAGCAGATTGAGGGCGAATTTCAAAGAGCTTATAGTCAAGCCTCTTAAGCTTCAGATGCTTATAGAGTTTCCTGAGCTGAAAGACGACGAGATCATAATGAACCAGATGGATATCGTCTTCTATTCGAACCAGATATTCGAAGAATGGAAGAAGATCGCCAATCTGGCCAAAAGAGCCGAGGCCATAACTACGCTTACTGGAATAATGAACGGCGAGAAGCCATACTTCCATATTGAGTGGATCATGGATCACGTATTCAAGCTTACTCCTGAAGAGAAAGCCGACAACCAGAAATACTGGGCCAAGGAAGCTGGCGGAGCTGGCGCTACTGGCGAGATTGCCGGAGGTGCTGAAGGAGGCGCTCCTGCACAAGGCGGCGGAGAGATGGGTGGCGAAGCACCGGTGCAAGGAGGCGCGCAGGCACAGGCACCAGCCGCGCAAGCCCCTGCACAAGGAGGAGGACAGGCCGCGCCGGAAGCTCCTGCACAGGGCGGCGGAGAATTCGAATTCTAGAAAACCATATAAAAAAAGAAAGCCTCTCGATCGAGAGGCTTTTTTCATGCCGCGTCTTTTTTGCCTAAGTATATGTAGAATCTGCTTATCTGGCCTTTTATGGTATGCTGTCGCATGGATAGTTCTACGCACGAGTCTATCAGCTCGGAGATTGTCTTTCCCATCGGAGTTTCCATCCTTCTGCATTTTAGAGTAAGCTTCTCCACTATACCCTCTTTGAGAATGAAACTCATACCCTTTATGTGAATTGCGGCCTTGCTCAGGCTTATGGCGTACGACAATGATTCTTCTATGCTGTCTTCCGCTGTCGCTAGAAGAGAAAGAGAGTCTATTTCGAACTGGACTTTCCTTCCGGGATTCAGCAGGCTGGCCAGCTTTATCTCTCTTTTGGAAGAGATCCATTGCTGGTATTTGGATAGCATATCTTCGTATTGGTCGATATTGGATCCTTCCTGTTCGACTTCCCATTCGAACTCGCCGACATGGTCTTCTCCTTCAAGAAACATCTGTCCCATTTTTAGAATCTAGTGAAGTTGATCTGCTTCTTTTCCAAGTCTACCGACTTGACTACTACTTTGATAGGATCTCCAAGCCTTATCTGGTTTCCAGAGGCGTCGTATGCCAAATATCTGTCTGCGTCCGCTGTCCACTTTCCTTCGAGAGTCTCTATCCTTATCAGTCCTTCGCATTTGCTTTCCACGATTTCCGCGTAGATTCCTCTGTCGAGAACTCCGGTTACTATAGCGTCGAAGACCTTCCCTATCTTGTCCTGTAGATATTCTGCCTGCTTGTACTTTATAGAGTCTCTCTGTGCTTTCGCCGCGATTAGCTCTCTGCTTGAGCACCATTTTGCCTGCTCTTCTATCTTTCCTGGATTTCCCTGCTTTCCGCTAGTCAGCTTGTCGAAAAGAATCCTGTGCGTTATAAGGTCTGGATATCTCCTTATAGGAGATGTGAAGTGCGAGTAGTGTGTGAATCCCAGTCCGTAGTGTCCTATGTTCTTTATCGTGTATACCGCCTTTGACATGCATCTGGTAACCAAAGTCTCTATCATGTTTTCTTCAGGAGTTCCTTTTATGTCCATTATGAGCTTGTTCAGGTTCTTTTTCAGCTGATCGCCTTCTTCCGATATCTCGAATCCATATCCGAAGTTTTCGCATACTCCTTTTAGAGAAGCCAGCTTTTCCTCGTTTGGCTTGTCATGTACTCTATATACGTTGTGCCATTGGTCTCTAGCGAGAAGCTTGGCCACTGATTTGTTCGCCAATAGCATGTATTCTTCGATGAGCTTGTTGGCCTCTTTCTGCTCTTTGAAATAGACTCCTATTGGCTTTTTGTTGTCTTCTGCCAGCTTGAACTTAACTTCTATTCCGCCCATTTCTATAGATCCGTTTTTTATTCTAGCTTTTCTTATCCTTCGTGCCAGCCTGTCCAGCTCTCTTATCTCTTTGGAGTATTCTCCTTCCGATCCTTCTATTATGTCCTGTGCTTCTTCGTAGGTGAATCTCCTGTCGGAATGTATGATTGTTTTCCCATGCCACTCCTTCTTTGTCTTGCCTTCTTTGTCTAAGGTGAAGACCACCGAGAAAGCGAGCCTGTCCACGTTTGGCTTGAGCGAGCATATTCCGTTCGATAGCCTTTCCGGTAGCATCGGTACGCATCTGTCTACCAGATAGACGGATGTCGCCCTTCTGTATGCTTCTTTGTCGAGCTCTGTACCGAACTTGACATAGTGCGCGACGTCTGCTATGTGAACGCCCACATGTATATTGTCCGGGTCTCTCATGTCTATAGATATGGCGTCGTCGAAGTCCTTGGCGTCTACCGGATCTATAGTTATGGTAGTCACGCTTCTCATGTCTCTTCTGGATGCTATCTCCTTTTCGGTGATCACTTCTGGGACCATCTCGGATTCGTTGAGGACTTCCTGAGGGAAATCCACTGGAAGGCCGTATTCGTACATTATGGCGTTCATCTCCGCGTTGTTCTCTCCTATCTCTCCCAATATCTTCTTTATCTCTCCTCTAGGAGACTTCTTTTCTGGGTTCCAGTCTATGAATCTGACCACTACTTTCTGTCCGTCTTTGGCATCATGTTCTCCTTTTATGTAGAAGTCTGCCGATATCCTTGGATTGTCCGCTATGACGAATGTGGTTTCTCCGTTCTTTTGAACCGTTCCTACAAACTCGGACCTGAATCTTTCCTTCACTTCCACCACTTTGGCCTCTAGCTTTTTAGGCCCTTTGAATATTTCAGCGGTCACTATATCCATATGCAGCGCGTTCAGCGTCTTTTTTCTGTGTATGAATATTTCCTTTCCTTCTGATTTTATGGTGGCGTTTCCTGACGACGTGAATTCTATCTGCGCGTCTATCCTGTCGCCCTCTTTTATTTTATTCATCTTTTTTGTTCTTTTTTGAGATGTTGTCGACTCCGTATTTTTCCATTAGGGTGCTTTTCATCTTCGACATCACCTTTTTGTTCTGTATTGGGTAGTCTACTCCGTAGTTTTTTCTTAGCGTCTCCTTCCTTTTCGCCTCTGAGCATTTCCTGCACGAGTAGTCTCCCCACTTATCGTTTCCGTATTTAAGGTAGTTTTTGTATATGACGTCCTTTTCTATGCCGCATGAATCGCATTGGAACTTCACTTTGTAGTGCGATCCTTTTGGAAGAAGCTCTACGGGTATCGTTATGACTTCGCCTATGGATATCTCGTATCCCAGGTCTTCGTAATACTGGTAGTTCGACTCGCTTATCTTTATGTCTATCTGTCGCGTTATTATCATCTTGTAAAAAATCCGCCTATATGTTCTATTCTGGAAAGAAAATTTGTTTCGCTATTTCTTTCGGCTTCTTTCGATTTCTTTAAAAAATCCATCTATGGAAATTTTAAGTTTTTTAAAGTCAATATATACACTATTGACTGAATAAAAAAAAAATCTTATTACATGAAGCCAGTTTTAATAGTAGAGAATTCTACGAATTCTCTTGTTAGAGAAAGCGCTGCAGGAAAGAAGGACTATGTTATGAGCGGTACGTTCACTGAATTCGGAGTTAAGAACCGAAACGAGAGGATATACACTGCCGACAAATTCCTTCCTGCTCTTCAGGAGATGAATGAGAGGATGAGCAACCTTGGGGTTGTGTACGGTGAGTTCGATCACCCGGATGTCTTCGACACTTCTCTTTCGCGCGCTTCTCACGTGATCACGAAGGCTGATTACGTGGCCGAGTCTAACCTAGTGGCCGGAGAAATCAGATTGCTAAGCACTTATTGGGGAAAAGAAGCAAAGTCGCTCGTGGATGACGGGTGTCCTGTATTCGTTTCTTCAAGAGCGGCGGGCATCACCGAATCTGACGGAACCGTTTCGTTGAAGAAGTTATTCACTTACGACATTGTCGCGGATCCTGGATTCGCCTCTGCTAAGATGAACGTTAAGGTTCTGAACGAGTCGCTTGGCTACGCTAACCCGAAATCTAACTTTAGGATATATGAAATGTCCGATGAGTCTAAAACCGAAGAGTTATTCAATATGAACAAAAACGAATTCGTCACAAAGCAGCAGCTTACTGACTATTCTCAGTATTTGGTGAAGGAGCTCGCCTCTACTAAGAGCGTCGTTAAGAACGCCATCAAGAAAGGTGACATGAATCCTAAGAAGCTCGAGCAATTGCTGGAATACTATGAGGAACTTAACAAGACAAACTCTCAAGTAGTTAAATATCTAGACTATTTAGCTGAGAAAGTTCAAGTTATGGTAAATGAAAACAAGTCTTTGAAAGAGACTACTAAAAAGCTTATCAAGCACAACGACTATCTCGCTGAGAACCTCGAGAAGGCGGTTAACTATTCCGAGTATCTCGCTGAGAACCTCGACAAGAACATCGCTTATTCCGAGTATATCGCTGAAAACGTGGACAAAAACATCTCTTATACTGAGTATGTTGCTGAAAACGTAGACAAAAACATCTCTTACTCCGAGTATCTCGCCGAGAACCTCGACAAGAACATCGCTTATTCCGAATATCTAGCCGAGAACCTCGACAAGAACATCGCTTATTCCGAGTATATCGCCGAGAACCTCGACAAGAACATCGCTTATTCCGAGTACATCGCAGAGCATGTGGACAATTCTATAGCTTATTCCGAATATTTGGCAGAGCACGTTGAAGGCAACATCGCTTATTCCGAGTACATCGCAGAGCATCTTGATGACAACATCGCATACTCTGAATACATCGCTGAAAATCTTGACAAATCTATTTCCTACCAGGGATTGATCGTTGAGAAACTGAATGGCGGAAAATTGAATGAGTCTGCTGAAGGCGCTTTTCCTTCTCTTAATTCCGCAGGATTCGAAAGAGTTGAAGAAGAAGACGAAGAAGAAGACGAAAACGAAGACGCTTATTCAAACAACGGAATCGCAGAAGTCGCACCTAACCATGTTGACGCTCACGAAGACGAAGAGGACGAAGAGGACGAAGACGAAGACTGTGGTCCTAGCAAATACGAAATCTCCGGACATTCTCACTCAGAATTGTCCGAATCAATAGATAAACTTATCGAAGAAGCTACCAAACGTAAAGTTTCTGAGACATCCGACATGAATTTCTTGAAGTTTTTGTCAAAATCGCAAGTTGACAGCTTCTATGCTCTTACAAACGAAGAGCAGGAGACGGTTAAGCTACACATAAACGAAAGCAGCTACTTCACTCAAAAAGAAGTATTGTCTCTTATCGCTGAAGCATTGTCTACTAAAAACGAGACTCTTGAAGAAAGAGTTATCAGAATGATGCCTGAAAACACAAAGGCTATCTGGAATCAGCTGAACGAATCCGCTAAGAAATCTATCTTGTCTCAAGCTAGACTCTACCCTGTTGAAGTTCTTCAGACTGAATCTCAAATCGAGCATTTCTGGGCAACTAGAAACCTCAAAACAAACGAATCTGTTACAAAAAAGCTGGTTTCTCACGAAGCTCTTATCCAAGAAGATAAGCTGTCCGACAATGAGGTTTCCGCTATAATGGAAAGATTCAAAAACATCTAATCTATAAAAAATCCAAGCCTGTAAAATAAGGGTTTTTGTACAGTATATATAGATTATTAAAAAACAAAAAAAAACAAAAAAAAACTTATGTCACACATTAGAATAGACAAGGCGAAAGCCACTAAGAAATGGGCACCGGTTCTTGAGAACATGGGTGTTACAGGTGATAGAGTAGAATGGATGGCAGAATATGCTGAGTTCCACTCAATCAACGAGAACGCGTACGTTAACGCATCTAACGTAGCTGGTATGGGCGGTGTATTCGCTGCGCAGCCTGCTGCATACGCTGGTAACACAATCGGCGGTTCTTTGGCGACTGCCAATTCAGTAGGTCAAATCGGTTCAGGAGATGTTGGTCAAAACCTTCTTCCAGTTGCGATGAAGATCGCTGCTCAGACTATCGGTCTTGATCTAGTTGCTGTTAAGCCAACTCCAGGTCCGAAAATCGACCTTCTTTACATCGATTTCCAATACGATGATACAAGATTAGGAAACTCTGACGAAAGACCACAGGTTTTCAAATTGAACACTACTAACCCTACTACAGCTGCTCTTGCTGCTGCTATGAAGAGTGGTAACGGTGCTTCTATCTCTGAAGTAACAGGCGGACTTAGAAACGGAAGATTCTTCTACTCTATCAACGCTACAGGTACTGCATCTTTGGGTGCTACCGTATCTACAGACGAACCTAGCAGCAAAGCAGGTGTTGTTGAGTTCCTAGGATTCTCTAGGATCGACGGATTCCCAATCTTCAGGGCTTTCAGACAAGCAAACACTGCTCACGGTGTTGTAGGTTCTGCTAACACTGCTTGGGCTTTCGACTCACAAAGAAACACTTTTGGTGCTACTTCTTCCATGGTTTCTCAAATCGAAAGAATCGCAGGCGTTGCAATATCCGCTGCTACTATCGAATTGGTTTCCGCATTAGAAGACCATATCCCAGGATTCTCTACTAACTTTGGAGGAGTTCCTTCAGGCGCTGCACAAGGTGCATACCCAATGTCAAGGCAAGAAGACGATGATTCTTATGCAGGAGTTATCGGTCCTAAAATCTCTTCTAAAACTATCGCGGTTGGTACTATCGAAGTATCTTCAGCTCTTAGAAGAACTGAGATCGAAGACATCAAGGCTAACACAGGTATGGATATCGTTCAAAAAATGGAATCTATCCTTGTTAACGAATTGTCTCAAACAATCTCTAAGCAAATCGTTGCTAAAATCTTCGAAATGGGTTCTCTTAACAGAAAGTCTGCTCCTTTGAAATCAGGATCTTCTTACTCTGATACAGCTGCTTGTACACTTTTCGACCTTGATACATCTTACGTTTCAACAATGGCCGGTGGTGAGACTACTCACGCAGTTCAAAGAAAGCTTATCACTAAGATAGCTCATGCTTCCAACTACATCGCGACTGAAGGACGTGTAGGTCCTGCTCAGTACCTTGTAACAAACGGAGGTCTTGCTGCTGCTCTTCAAGACATCGCTGGATACACAATCAACCCAGTTAAGTCTAAATTAAACGGACAAGGTCAATTATACCCTGTAGGTTCAATAGGCGACATCGCTATCTATGTTGATCCATACATGAAGTATAACGACAACAGGATCGTATTGGGTAGAAAGAACAACCCAGACCAACCAGGTATCATCTTCGTACCATACTTGATGGCTCAGTCTATCTCAGTTATCTCTGAGGCAACTTTCGCACCAAGGATGTTGTTGAGATCTAGATATGCGGTTGCTGAAATCGGATGGTTCCCACAAAAACAATTCATGACTCTAGTAGTTACTGACGCTGCTCAGTACCTCAACTAATCAGTCTTAATGATAGGAAAATGTCGCTCTATGGGCGGCATTTTCTTTTTTACGCATTGTGGAAAGAATATATAGTATATGGGGAATATAGATAGCTTCGACTCGTTCTTCGAAAAGAAGGACAAGTTTCCTGACATAAAGAACTTGGACATAGACGGATTTGTCGTCTATATGGGCAGAGATGCCAAATCCAACGACTACCTGACATTCAATGTCGCTGACGAAGAGGATATATGGATGCACGCGAAAGGAGTTCCAGGAAGCCATGTCGTCATACGAGTAAGAGAATCTCTTCCTACCGAAGAAGTGATAAAGAAGGCGGCGGCACTTGCCAAGAAGAACAGCAAAGGCAAGGATAAGGACAGAATCACGGTGGTATACTGCCAGAGGAAATTTGTCAATAAAGATCCTGGAATGAACGACGGCCAGGTGAAAGTCGACTATATAAACGCTAACGAAATAAAAATATAGATATGGCAGAAAAAAAGCATAAGATGGAGTTTTCAAAAGAGCTCGAGCAGATTTTAGCAAAGCTGGAAAAGCAGGGAAACTACGTCGCGTGGGAGCTGCTCCTTATGAACGATCCTGACGCGGGGTCAGAACTTGAGGACATAATACACAAATCTGGCGTCGAGAGAGTAGACGTTTCTGAAAAGGACTACAGCTTTGTCGTGGAGACCACTGACGGAAAGAAGACCGAGATGAAGATCGGCGCCTTCATAAGAAAGTTCTTCGGCGACTTCTATGCGAACCATGAGATAGAGAAATTCTCCAACCTATACAACATTGCAAAAGGTGGTGGCAAGAAGAAAGGAGAGCCTATAAAGGTCGGCAAGTTCTCGTATGATCCTAAAGACGTTAGAAAGACCTTTCTTTCTCTGGTGACCAAGACCTATCCTCATGGACATGAGGATGAGCTGCTTGAGTTCCTTCCTGAGCTCAAAAAAGACCGCGTCGGAAACTACTACGTCATGATAGGCGGAGATAAGCCTGAAACCATGTTCACTTCGCATCTAGACACCGCGGATAGATCGCAGAGGACTACATATCTCTTCAGCGACAAAGAAGGAGAAGACGAAATCATAGTGACTGATGGAACTTCGGTGCTGGGCGCCGACGACAAGTCTGGCGTGACCGTAATGCTTTATATGATGGCACATGGAATATCCGGGCTATACTATTTCTTCATAGGCGAAGAAAGAGGCGGCATCGGATCGCACGCGCTTGCGGACATCTTCGAAGAGGTCCCTTACCTTCACAATCTAAAGAGATGCGTTTCTTTCGACAGGAGAAACTACCATTCCATAATAACTTCCCAGATGGGTGGCGAATGCTGCTCGGATGAGTTCGCGGAAGCGCTTTGCGACGCGTACAACCAGCATGGAATGAGCATGAAGCCAGACAATACTGGAATATATACAGACTCTGCTTCCTTCATAGACGATATACCTGAGTGCACCAACGTCTCCGTTGGATACTTCAACGAGCATACCGGTAACGAGAAGCAGAACATATCTTTCCTGGAGAGGCTCTGCAAGGCATCTGTCTCCATAGACTGGGAATCTCTTCCGACCAAAAGGTCTCTAGAGGAGATCATCTCGTTCAGGGCGACTGAGAAGGCGGCGCGCTCGAGATATAAAGACCTGCTTGATGAGTTCAAGTCTGCCGCGCCTTCTTTGGATCGGCTTGTTTCCGTGGAATATGGAAAGACCTATGTCTGCTTCGACCTCGAAGGGTCGGACCTCGCCACGATACATGATACGCTGGAATCCATATTGGCGGTTATGAAGACCACCAACAATCGTCCTGAAATCGCTAAGTCTGTTCATACCTACGAACACAACTGGAGGGCAGGAAACTGTCCTGTGGAATTCGACGAGACCTATCTGAAGATAAGAATAGAATAAAAAAAACGAATTGAGATGAAAATCAAGAGATATGATAGATATATAGCAGAAGAGTCCGAATGGGATGACGAATATCCATATGACGACGCCCAAGAAGAAGATGAAGATGAAGAAGAAGACGACGATGTGGCGCAGCATCTTCTTTATCTTTTGAGGTCCTATCTTTCCAAGGCGGGCATAAAGAACGCCGATGTCAGAGGAAACGCCGATGTCATAAAGATGGAGATAACTATGTCCAAAAAGGAGAATATGGCGGCCGTCATATCCACTTTCGCGACTCTCAGAAAGATATCTGAAGAGATATTGCCGGACTACGACTGCGAGTTCGACATATGGAAGAACAAGAAGGGCGAGCCTCTGCTGATACTCGACTTCTATTCCGAAGACGCTATGTCCGACGATGTTTTTTGATTTTTCAATCAACTTTTCGGAATATTAGAGATATTATATATATCTTTGTTGAAGAAATCAAAGCAAAATATGGGGGTGTCATAGATTCGCCTAGCAGAGTAGCGATGATTATGCAGGTATCGGGTGGCTGAATGTCCGATTTACAAATTAGGCGGCAAACGTTGTAAATGGCAACACAAATGAAGTAGGAACCCGTGAAGATCTAGTAGCGGCCCTAAAGTCAATCGGAGCTAACACTCCAGAGCTGGTTTAAGAGAGCAGCTTCAAAAAAAATTCTCCGCCTGTATCGCGCAGTCCAAATGCGAAAACCGTTCTGCGGATTCTTGGGTCAAGATCCGATATTTTGAGAGTTTAGAAAAACGTCTCTAAGCCTGTAAACGAATAATTGTTGGTAGCTGATTAGTACATGCCGGGCAGTGCGGCATCACCTCCACTAAAGAGCCCTGATTCATCAGGGCTTTATTTTTTATATGAGCAGGCATTCCAACAAACATTGGCTGAGAGAGAAGGAATACTATATTTTGAAGAAGATATACTATGACCTCTACTATACGCATTCTTCCGCTGCCGAGTCAGAGATGAATAGCCGCCTTCGTCGAAAGTTCTGGAACGAGTTCTGCGGATACTTCAACACCGCTCCTAAGAAATACAGAAAGCAGCTCAACCGCCGCCAGCGCGCGAAGGCCAAGCAGGTCCTTCACGATATAATGCGCGGAAAGGAAAGGCCGTTCGAGGACAACTATCGAGACTGCAGTTGGTATTGGTAAACAATTTTCGCATATCGTCATATAATAAAGTATGATAATAGACAGATTCGAAGGAAGATGGAGGTTTCTTTCCAATTTCCATCCGTGTGAAGTAGAGCATCAGGGAATAACATATCCTTCGGTGGAGCACTACTATGTCGCCATGAAGTGCAACAACGAGCAGATGCTCTATGGGAGGCACTATACCATAGGAGACTTTCGCGAGATGATCGCCAACACTCCAAGTCCTGCATTAGTCAAGTCTATAGGGCAGAAGATGAAAGTAAGAAAAGACTGGGATGAGAAAAAGCTCGAGTTCATGCTATATGGAGTGAGAGAGAAATTTAAAGATCCTGACTTAAAAGAACTTTTGTTGAGTACCGAAGATTTTTCTTTAGTTGAATCGAATGATTGGAATGATAAATTCTGGGGCGTGTGTCAAGGAAAAGGGTTAAACCATTTAGGCAGGATACTGATGAAGGTCAGAAAGGAAATCTCGGAAGAGCAGTCGTTGCCTTATCAGGAAGATAGGCCAGCGTCGCTTGAGGATTTTTTCAGACAGGCTGGACAGGCAAAATAGCAATGGACGAGGAGATATACAGGATATCGATGTCTGATGGGGTGTACGAGGTCTATATAGGCTTCTTTTCCAAGATGAAAGTCGCTAGACAGGACATTGTGGGCGATACTTGGTTCTTCTCCATAGAAAACGGGGATGGAACTCTTTTATCCTTTTCTATATATGATGGATATTGGCAGCGCGCGAAGGCACATCTTCGAGAAATTAAGATAGATTCTGTGCTTGAGTGAAAAATAAACTTTCAATTTTCGCTTCGTACAACTTCGGAGGGAAACCGAGTCTTCTCATATATAATGTATGAGAAAACTTATAGAACTTACAGAGAAACAAGAACAGGACCTATTCGAGAGAAGAGAGGCCGGTGAGAAAAGGAAAGACCTGATAAAAGAATTTGCGGTTTCCGATAGAGAATACAAAAAAATAATACTCAAACACGGCGGCGTACTGAAGAGTAAAGTGCAGAAGTACAACTTTAACGAGAGCTACTTCGAAAACATCGACACTGAAGACAAAGCTTACTTTCTCGGTTTCATCACTGCGGATGGATCTGTTAATGATGATTATGCGAAATTTGTAAAAATAAAACTGAATGCCGACGATTTCGGTATTCTGGAAGATTATATTTCATATACGAAATATGAAGGACCTGTTTATAAACACAAAAATGGAAAGTATTGTGAAGTTGCTTTATCGGGTAAAAAAGTCGTAAGCGATTTGAATAAACTGGGTATACTACCAAACAAAACACATACCGTTGAGTTTCCTAAAATACCCGAGAATTTAGTACGTCACTATATGCGTGGTGTTTTCGACGGTGATGGTTGCATCTCAATACACAAAAAAAGAGAAGGATCTCGCGATACCTCTGATAGAGGTCAAGTGAACCTCTGTTCAGCAAGTAAGAACTTCATAGAGGAATACGTTGATCGTTTACAAGTATGTTGTGGTATAACAAAGAATAAAATAAGGAATCCGAAGGGTTCCTACTATGTCATCGACTGGGGTTCTTTTGCGGATATAGAGAAGTTTTATTATTTCTTCTACTCTAACGCCAACGTCTACCTGAAAAGGAAAAAAGAAACTTTCGACATCGCTATCGGTATAAGTAAGACAAAGACTAGATATAGAAAAAAGTAAAACCTAATATAATCAAGCAAAAATGAGTGTTATAAGTTATTTTGGTGGCAAGGCCGCCTTTCAATCGTTCATAACTCCAAAGATTCCATTCAAAGAGTGCAAAACATATCTAGAGCCTTTCTCTGGATCTTTCGCCATATATCTGGATTCCAAGATGGAGTTCGAAAACGTGATATTCAACGACCGCAACAGGCATCAGGCCAACCTGATGAGATGCTGCGCTTCTCCGCAAGAATTCCTCGTAGAGCTGAAGGCTCTCTTGGCGCCAGGCGGGCTTCTGCATACTGTCGAGACGTCGGTCGACAAGAAGTGGGACTTCTACAAGGCGATCTACCACAGATACGTTAAGAACGAATTCCTGGACAACATGGACTTCGAGATAGGAGACTTCAAGGTCGCCGCCATCTACGCGTTCCTCATCACTTCTTCGTTCTCGAGCGTCTATCCTAGAGGCGGCGGATTCACCGGATTCAAGAAGAAGAAAGACAAGCTCAACCTCTCTATACTTATAAACAAGCTAGAGAAGAACAAATACACCGACAGGCTGCAGAACATCACGGAGTTCAACAACATGGACTTCGAGGAAGTCATACTCAAGCACGACTCGGAAGACACGTACATCTATCTGGATCCTCCATATGCTCGATTCAACGACGTCAAGAACGACGACGATGGCAGACGCCTGTTCTGGTATGGGTGCGACGACGAGAACACGTTTGGAGTCGCTTCTCACAGGAGGCTTCTCGAGCTTCTGAAGACCACTAAGTCTAGATGGTCTCTGTCATACTACTACTTCCCTCTTCTCGAAGAGATACTTCCGAAAGACAAATATGTCTGGACTTCTAAAGAGTTCCACAGGCCGTCCGCTGTGATAAAGACAGAAGGCGTGGAGAAGGAGAAAGGCGTCGAGCTGCTCATCATGAACTACGATCCCGAAACAGGAGAAAGAGTATGATCGACGATATAAGGAAGGCAATAGAAGAAGGCAGGTTCGACATCTTCGAGCCTGCCGGATTCGTTAAGAAGCGAGCTTGCGGAAATCCTGAGAGGCTCAGGATTTCGTTCGGAGTTCCGATAGACGCATCGGCAGTCTTCGGCCTGAACGTCGACATGGTCGCGGAGTTCTTGGCGCAGCTCAGGAGAGGCGTTTCGGACCAATGTCACAAGAAGATATTCGGTTCGCTGTCTGGTTCCGAGAGATATTCGGTTCGCGACCTCAGAGGAATTCCGGAATTTATGGTGGCGAAAGAGCTGATTTCCGAGATAAAGAATTCCGGATTCAGGTATGTGCTGGCTGGATCCAGGATCGCCACCATTCTCCAGGACTCCAGCGAGTTCGTCATATCTTCCGATTCTCTTTCTTCTATATCGAAGAGCAATTCCAACGTGCATATGATAGGAAGCATATACGGCTACCAGGACGTGTATCTGGACCCCTATATGAAGTGGAACGACTCTCGCGTTATCCTATTCTCCGAAGCGAACGCCCTCGCTTCTGGATTCAAGCTGGCCGAGGCAGCGGACGAAGCGACCTTCGCGCCGAGGATAATAATAGAGATGTCTCTAGAGCATTCTGTTGGAGATTCGATGGTGCTTTATGTGAGAGACGACGAGAATCCTGACCTAGATCCTGGATTGATAGCGCGGATGAGAGACCAGAAAATAGACAATCTGCTAGATGAAGAAGATAAGAGAAGCTGATTTTCAGATATTCAAGAAAGAGAGCGAGAAAGAGCTGGGCGCTGACCTAGAAGGCGTCACGAGGCTCGAAAGGCTCGTTCTGGTGGACCAGAAAGACGGAAAGGACTGGGAAGTCACATTGTATGACGGAAAGCTCTATATCGAGCCTTACGAGGAGGTGGACAAGAGAGAATACAGAATAAGCAAAGCAATAGATGAGGACTGAAGACTTCGATAGGATAAACTCGTTGGGATTCTGGATAACGATCGACTGGAACCTGTGCTTTTCCGTGGACTTCCAGGAAGGATCCGCGAAAGGCGCGAACATAAACGTTTTGATATGCTCATACGAGATGTCTCCTGCCATAAAGTTCGTCGACATGGTGGACCAGTGCGTAGACATATTCTACGAGTGGTACAACGACAAATGCGATAGGATCGACAAAATGACCGAAGACGAGCTGTTCGAGTCCTCGCTGGGAAACATAACGAAGCGAGTCAGGAGGAACCTGAGCATAGACAAGCTTCTGTGAAGCGAAAAGAGAGCCAAACGGCTCTCTTTTTTATTTCTTCTGGAACATCCCGTCCAATACCTGGTACATCGCGTCTGCGACTCCGTACGAGTCCGCGCCAAACTTCCCAGAATATTTGTCGGCTATGTCCATCATGTCCTTTTCCAGTTCTGACCAGACGTCTTTCTCCTCTTTTCTCTGGTCTCTCAGGACTTCGTCCCAGTCGAACTCTTCGTTGAATCTCTTTAGATGCTTCATTTTTCTATCAGTTGTTTATGAACAGCGTGTTTTGGAAGCGGTTGAAAATCCCGCTGTTTTCTATCGTCTCTATAGGATCTTCCTCGTGCTCCCATCCGTCTTTGTCGAGCTCTACGCCCATTTCAGGATCGAGCTTCTGAAGGTAAGCTATTAGGTGCTTCACCTTTACAGTGCTTTCCTCGTCGCCGAAGTCGTCTGGAAGGAATCCTTGAGTTTCTTTGATGTCTTCTATCGCTTCGATCTTGTCGTCTAGCTCGTCTTTCGTGACGGCCGTTATCTTTCTAGTCGCAGGATCGAATTCGTTCCTGGTGTTCGTCGCGTACTGCTGCTGGTCCGAGTTGGGTGTGAAAGACCTTCTGGTCTTCTTCAGCTTTCCTTTCTCGATTTCTCTCTCGAAGTCCTCGAATCCTTTGACTTTCTTTGCCATATTATTTGTTTTTTAGTTTTCTGTCCAATAGCTTGGCTATGTTGGATCCTATGAAGAAGTGTAGGTTCTTCAGCGTGTCCGCCTCTATCGTCTCTATTTCGTCCATGAACCTGAACTGGTATCTGTATATGTCTTTCTCGTCTTTCTCTTCAGCGTCTATCTTCGATATGGAAAGCTCCATGTCGTAGTTGTCGTTGATGTTTATCTTGAAGTCGAACGTAGTCTTGTCGCATGGAGTGGTCTTGAACTTAGGCTCGTATTCCACGTCGAATATGGAGTATTCGGTTATCTTTGCTCTTTTCATATAGTAGTTTAGGAACATCGCCGGCGCTTCGATGAAGTCGGAGAGTATCTGAAGGTCCTCTCCGAAGTTCTTCGATTGCACGATGTCTTCTATCTTCTTCTTCAGGTCTATTATAGTGGCGAACTCTATCTTGTGGTAGATGCAGTTTATGTCGTAGAGGTATATGAAAGAGTCTTCTATTATCTCTCTCTTTTCCAAATCGGTCTTGAATATGAACTTTGTGTGTATTATCGAAGTGTCTTCCAGCGTGAGTCCATGCACCGATATGACGAGCTTGAGAAAGTCCTCTTCCGGAGACATCTCGTAGACCGTCTCTATCGAGTTGACCATTCCATCTTCTTCGTCGAAGATTTCTTTGAATACTTCTTCTATTTCTGCTATCTTCTTCTTCATTTGAATTGTCTGTCATATGATTTTCTCTTCATCTCCATCACTTTGTCGATGTATCCGTTTCTCCTGAGAAGCTTGAATACTAGGTTTCCTATAGAAAACTCTCCGCTCTCGCTCTCTAGTCCGGACTTTCTGAAGTCTTTGACTTTCTTCCAGACTTTGTCTATCTTTTCCTTGAATGTCGAATATTCGTCTTCTCCCGTCTCTCCTTCGAGCTCGTCTATCTGCTCCATCACTGGTTCTGCCTTCTTTCTTATGGATTTCTCGTCTGGCTCGAATTCTTTCTTTTCGGGCTTCTTTATCCATTCGTCGGACATGAGAGAGTATACGCCACCCATTCTTCCAGCCTTTATCGATTTTGTCATGTCTGCCTTGTCTTGTATGGCAACTTCGACTTCGTATCCGGCGATCTTTATGTCATGTTGAGAGTTCCAAAGCTTCTTTGCCAGGTCACAGTGGCTTTCCGCAAGCTCGATGTTCTCGTCGATGTCCTTTAGGTCTATTATGATGTGAAGGTCGTAGTCTGAATACTTCTCTGACCAGTTGTAGTTGCATAGGGATCCGCATAGGACTATATCCTTCACGTCTGCTGATATTCCTGTTCCTTCATAGAAGTCCTGTCCTATCCTGAGAAGGTCTCTCCTTATTTCGTCGTCCAGTTCGCTTCCTTCCCATAGTTTGGGATTGAGCTCGTCCTTTATATAGAAGGACTGTATCGCGTCGAAGTCTGCCTGCACGAACTCGTAGAATCTTTCTAGCTTCATATAGTATATATATTAATTTATAATTGATAAAATATCTATTGGAAGTATAGAGTGCATGCGAATCTTATGGCGGTCGCGGTTCCTGTTGGGTTCGCGGGCATTGTGGATATGTCCGCGGTGTTTGTTATTCCAAACGCGATGTCCGATATTCCCACGTCGTATACGGTCCTCCATGATGTTCCTGCGGGATAGTGTCCTACTACTATATCTTCTCCCGCTGTTAGACTAAGGCTTTGTCCAGGCGACGCTGTCAGGTTTATCACGTTTGGTCCTATTCCGCAAAGCGCGCTTCCTTGTCCTATAAGAGTTTTCGTTCCTGTTAGAGTTCCTCTGTATATTCCAAAAATTACCGTGTCTGATCCTGAGAATCCCCACAACTTTGCTTTGTTTATGGTTCCAGTCACTTCCGATATTGTTTGATAGTAGTATTGCGTCGTCGCCGCAGTCGGGGCGCTATCGCATGCCGATACGCTCATCGGGGAAAAGCATATTCCATTTGATATTCCTGAAGTTCCTGAAGATCCATCGATTCCGCTCGTTCCTGAAGTTCCGTTCTTTCCAGAGGTTCCTGAAGTTCCGCTTGTTCCGGAGATTCCAGAAGTTCCATTGATTCCAGAAGTTCCTGAAGTTCCGCTTGTTCCTGAAGTTCCGCTTGTTCCGGAGATTCCTGAAGTTCCATCGATTCCAGAAGTTCCTGAGGATCCATCACCTCCAGTTGGTCCCAACTGTGTGTACATTACTTGTGTGAAAGTCGATATAACGCTTGGTGTTGCTGGATGTTCCGGATTTATACCTGATGGTAAATATTCTATTGAAACATTTGTGCTATCGCTGTGCCACCATAGTTCTACATAGTCGTTATGGTTAATTGATGTTCCTACATAATTAACGGTTGCGACGGTATATCCAAACTCTGTGGAGTTTTTTCTAGCAGGCACGTGAAATCTCGTGGTGCTGTTTGGATAATCAGAACCATTATATTTTAACCAAATATCGGCATAGTGAATTTCATTATCAATATTTTTCAATTGAATAGAATATATCATTGTATAAGTTCCAGGATTGCTTATTACAATTGATCCAGTTCCAATTATTGAAAATCCTGATGATCCTAAATCTGTATTTATAGCGACTATTTGCGTTTGGCCGGGTGCTAAGAATGGTTGATCAGTCGTATCTGCGAAATTTCCATAATATCCCAAAGCTCCGCCTGCACCATTAATTCCAGATGTCCCAGAAGTCCCGTCGATTCCAGATGTTCCAGAAGTCCCGTCGATTCCTGAAGTCCCGGAGGTCCCGTCGATTCCTGAAGTCCCAGAAATCCCTGAAGTCCCAGAGGTTCCGTCGATTCCAGATGTCCCAGAAATCCCGTCGATTCCAGATGTCCCAGAAGTCCCGTCGATTCCTGAAGTTCCAGAAGTCCCGTCGATTCCTGAAGTCCCAGATGTTCCAGAAGTCCCGTCGATTCCTGAAGTCCCAGAGGTTCCGTCGATTCCAGAAGTCCCAGAAGTTCCAGATGTGCCGTCGATTCCAGAAGTCCCAGAGGTTCCGTCGATTCCTGAAGTCCCAGAAATCCCTGAAGTCCCAGAAATCCCTGAAGTTCCAGAAATCCCTGAAGTTCCAGAAATCCCTGAAGTTCCAGAAATCCCTGAAGTTCCAGAAGTCCCAGAGGTTCCGTCGATTCCTGAAGTCCCAGAAATCCCTGAAGTCCCAGAAATCCCTGAAGTCCCAGAAATCCCTGAAGTTCCAGAAATCCCTGAAGTTCCAGAAGTCCCAGAGGTTCCGTCGATTCCAGATGTTCCAGAAGTCCCGTCGATTCCAGAAGTCCCAGAAGTCCCAGAAATCCCTGAAGTCCCAGAAATCCCAGAGGTTCCGTCGATTCCCGAAGTTCCAGAAGTCCCAGAAGTCCCGTCGATTCCAGATTTCCCAGAAGTCCCAGAAGTCCCGGATGACCCAGATTTCCCTATTAGCATTTTTTGCCAATGTGTTGAGTCTTCTTCTGGCGATTGCCATGGCGATGATCCTTCTAATGTCTTTATATTAAGATATGCGGATTCGTTATATGTGACCAGGTCATAATAGAAATACATCATCATAGAATCCCATTCTCCTTGGAATACTATCGAGTTTCCTTGTGGGCCGGTCGGGCCCTGTGGTCCTATCGATGCTGTTCCGATTCCAATTTCTAGAAGGTTTCCAAATCCGTCATAGTATGTGTTTGGATTTCCAAGAACGACCTGCACGAGTCTCCCATAGGTTTGCGAGGCGGTAGATCCAGTAAGATTGTAGCTCATGTCGTTATATATTAAACATATGTCTTCTGACGAATCTTATTTTTAATATATAACGAAAAAATAAATAAATGCCTCTAATTCCATCTTACATCTCTGGCGTATACCTTGGGGACCTTTTTTGGAGCGAATCTGAATATTCATCCAAAAAGAAGTTCTTGAAATGGGAAGAGCTTGATATCTCTTGGGATGATATAGATGTCGCATGGGAGGATATATTCGCAGTTGGTGTCTCTGCAAAGAGAGGCGGTGGAGGAATGGGTTCTCCCTATAGGGCGGAAGAGGATAGAATCTATGAGAAAGGCAATCCCTGGAAAATAAATTCTAAGGATATTCCTATTTCCGAAAAGGCGACGATAAAGGTTTTTTGCAGAATAAACGGAATAGACTATGAACAGAAAAGAGATTACTATTCTGGTGCCAAGGTTTCGATAAACGAGCTTGAACGCTTTGTCAGCGAAAAAGTGCGGGTAAAAATAGATTATAAAAAGAATATATAAACTATGGAAGAAAAAGACGACATATTTAGATTCGAGGATTTTTTGAATGGTGATAAAATCGAAGATCTTGCTAGGATGAAGCAGTCGCTGATTCAGGAGGGAATCTTCGAGGAAGAAGAATTTATCGAAGATTCAATTAGTCCCTATTTTGATAAGGAATCTGATATATCAGATTCAGAGGGATTCTACGAGCTATACCGAGACCGATCCGAAGAATTCGTCTGCGATATAGCCATAGAAGGTGCATCTCAGAAAGATACCGAAGTGAGGCTCATAGTCGAATCGGATGACTGGACGCTTATGTTTTCCGGAGAGATAAGAAATGGAAAATGCATAATTCCAATAAAGAAGCTAAGCCTTTTTTCTGAAGGACAGACTGGGTGTATCAAGCTCGAAGTCAATGCCGATGGAAACCTATTCATTCCTTGGGAAGACAGATTTGTCGTCAATGCTGCCAAAAAAGTAACAGTCAGCATGAATGAATCTTTGGCTAGAGAAAAGGTGAGAGTTAGCGTCGATAAGAAGAGACGCTAGTATTTCTTATATCCTTTCTGCTCTCTTATTCCAGATCCCGATAAGATGTTTATCTGGTTCTTTAGCTCGAACCTTCTATCGTTCGTGAAGTATACGGCTCTTGCCTTTTCTATGAATTCTTTTCCGAAATCGCTTTTCGACTCTAATTCTCTCAGGTCGTCTTCTATTATCCATAGATCTGAGTTTACTTTCTTCAGCTCTTCGAATATTCCCGACACTTCTTTCGAAGAAAGATATTCCTTTGATTTGTCGCTTAGTATTACAAGCTCGTTTTCTATGTGGCCAAGCTTTTCTTTGTCGGATATCCTATCTTTTTTTATCTGCAGTATCGTGAGCTTGTCGAGAAGCTCTCCTACGCTTACTTCTATTAGCGCCATATTAATTTATTTTTTTTATTTCTTCTATCATTAGATTCATGTTTTCCGGATTTTTCTCTCCATGGAAGAACAGAAGATCCTCCTCCATCCCCGGAATCGCCACCCATTCTCTCACGTAATTCTTGTTTCCTGTGAATCCTATAGAGTATGCTTCTTCTATGGAAGTCGCTCCTATGTTGACGTACATATATGGAATTCCTCCAAATGCCTTTTTCTTCCATAGCAGCACGTTCGCTATCGTCTCTTCGTTGAAGGGCGCGTATAGCCAGCAGTTTTCGGATATTTCTGGATCGGAGCACATCTCGTGCCATTCTTTCAGGAAAGGAATGCAATTTTGGCCGGATACGAAATATCCTGTCTGTCTGTAATCTTTCCTTACGGTCTGGTCTACTCCGAAGAATTCGCATGCTGGGTGTTCTAGGCTTCTGGTGAAGTCATCTCCGTAGATTCCGCCTCTTCCGCCCATGAATAGAACATCGTATATTCCTTCTACGAAGGATGGATATTCTTCTTCTGCATTTCGCATATCGAATATTCTATCCACATGCTTTGTTGCGACCGAGTCCGCGTCTATGTACGCCGCCTCTTCTGCGAAGTTTTCAAGCGCGTGCCTGACTACAGATGGTCTCTGTATAAGCATGGAATAGATGCTTTTGTTAGTCCTGTTTATATAGAAATTTTCTCCGTCGATAAAATATCTCTGAGAATCATCTTCCATCACGTTGCAGTCCCGTCTTATTGTTTCTACGCCATCTACATCTATTTTTCTGTCCGAATTCATTACGTATGCCACTATGGGTATCTGGCTATATGTCCTTATAGATTTCGCGCACATCTCTGCCGTAGGAACGTATGCTTCGTCTGAGTAGATGACATAGCATCTTTTGTGTTTTCTATGCATTTTTTTTCCTTGTCAATATTATGTCTTCGGATCCTACGCTCCATTCTCCGGAATATCCTTCTATTATATCGTAATCTTCTGATAGATATGACAGTATTCTTTTCCTGTCTGATTTGTTCATATCTTCTCTCTCTACCAGCCCGCTAGTGAGTATCCTGTCTATCACCATCTGCCCGGTTATCGACTTGCTGCATTCGAACTGTCTTGGAGTTCCTTTGTGGTCGGGACACCAGTTCCAGTCTCCTGGATCGAATTGGTGTCTGGACCAGCAGTCGTTGCACACGCTCTTGTTGGATATCCTGACTACTCCTTCTTGTGGCTCAAGCGCGTCCGCGGTGAATCCGGATATCAATACCGTCGGTATTTCCAGAGACCATGCCAGCCAGCTGAGTCCGCTGCTTATTCCTATGAAGAATTCGCATGAAAGAAGATTGGATATAAGGTCTTCCACGCTTTCTTCTTTGAGCTTTTTGGCCCCTTTCGGAAAGAAGTTTTCCATATATCCGTCGCTTTCCTTCGACATTATCGCGACTTCGTATCCTCTCGATATCAGAAAGTCGGTCACTTCTTGCCATCCTGTAGGATTGTTCCAATATTTTGTCTGCGCTGTAGAGTGGAAGCCAATTCCGACTCTCTTCTTCTTCTCGAAAGCGGGCTTCGCTATCTTTGGCCTAGCTTCGCTCTCTTCGAGTCCGAGTATGTCTGTCGCTATTTTTATCAGCGATATCTTCGCTGGATTTGTAGGGTGCATGCTGTAGTTCGGGCCTCCGTCTTTCTTGAAGAATCCAAGCTTGTATGTTGCGTATGTTTCCGCGACGGCCGTTCCTGGACTGACGAACTCGATCTCTGGATATTGAGACTCGAACAGGCTGTTCCAAAACGTAGAGCATATCAGCTTGCAGTCCCATTTCTTCCTGAACTCCTCTGCTCTAGGAAACCATGCCATCGTGTCTCCGACCGATTTGGAGTCGAGAACTATATAAACTCGCTTTCCTTTCGCGTCGTATTTCTTTTCATAGATGCATCTTTCTATGTCTAGGTCCCATACTCTGCAGGTATATTCTTCGAAATATTTCTTGTTCGTCCTGCACCACATATTGGATTCTATCTCTGTCTTGAACTCTATGTTTCCCGAGGCGTCTATTATTTCCACTCTGAATCTTTTGTCCAGAGACGATGTCACTTCTACGTAGGCTCCGTCGTTGAAGTTCATATTGACTTTCACGTCTTTGAACTCTCTTATTATGTTGTCGTTCTTTATCAGCGATCTGTACATTTTATTTCTATTTTTTTCTGTTGTCTATATAGACCATTACTTCGGTGTAGTATTCTACGAACCTGTCAGACCATACGTCCCATTTTATGTCTACTCCGTCTACGGAGAATATCCTGTAGTCTTCGCAGTCCAGCAGATATGTGTTTCGGAATTCTTTGAATTTCTCTTTAAGCGCAGGAGTGCTCAGATGCCATTCTCCAGCGATCTTTCCTACTCTTTCCTTTATCAGATCCTCGTTTTCGAGAGTGAATATGTCATATTCTCCGCCTTCGCAGTCGGTCTTCAGAAAGTCTATGCTATCTATTCCGAATCTATCGAATAGCCCTTGCAGGCTTATCGTCCTCATTTTGGCGGATTCTCTTCCGAAGATATATTCGCCATCGATTTCGGATTCGTCTATTTTCGATATTCCCCTGTTTATGCATATCGCCTGCGTTCCTTCCATGTTCTTCTGAAGCGTTTCGAACATCTCGGGGCTTGGCTCTATGCAGAATATCCTTTCCGGGTTTTTGTGAAGTATAGAATAGGAAAATGGCCCGATGCTCGCTCCTATGTCGACGACCGTGTCTCCTTCCTCTACGTAGAAGTATTTCTCGTATATGTTTTCCGAAAATATTTCTTTCATTATTATTTCCTTGAAGTTGGCGTGCGGCTCTTTTTCGCCCCAGTCGAAATTCTTGAAGTCGAATTTTTGCTCTACTCCGTTGAGCATTCTTTCCACATTCTTCTTGTTTGCCGCTTGGTCGCTTGATATATAGGTCACCTTTCCGTCATATGACGACTTGTATGTGTGCAGCCTCTTTATGAAAGTAGGAAGGCCATAGCTGAGCGCCTCTTTGACTGCCAATGGATTAAGCTCGAAGTTTGAGGTGAAGTAGAAAAGGTCTGATGCCATATAGAATAGCTCGACATCGCTTCTCTCTCCATGCACTATGCAGTTGCTTGGCTTGTCCTGCATTATCGGCTCCCAATATTCTTTGAAGTTTACTGCTTGGTTTCCAACAAAGTGAAACATGACTTTTTCCTTTTCGAACATCCTTGCCAGCTCGAAGAGCTCTCCTTGGTTCTTGCCTCTCGTGAACAGGCCTACGTTTAGAACATGCTTGTACGATGGGTCGAATCCCGCCTCTTTCTTGGCTCTTTCCTTGTCGTAGCGGACTTCGTTTATCGGATATTCCCATATCGAGCACGGTATAGATTCTCCATAGTATTCCATGAATCTGTCCTTGCTCCATTCGGACACCAGCACGAACTCGTCTGCCGTGTACATTATGCTGTCCGGATCCGTGTTCGAAGAGTGCGTCGTCACTACTATATAATATGGCCTTTCGCTTCTGTATATGGCGTTGAGCATTTCCTTTCCTATGAATGTCTCCGGAATCTCATGGAAGTGTATCGCTAGCGGTTTCACCTCGTCTATTATCTCCAGAAGATCCTCTTTCCTTTCTCCGAGCGACCTGAACCTTTCTTCCACCGCTTCTTTTATTCGGTTTCTCTGAACAACGTACAGGCCGCCCGTTATGTCGGCCCACTCCACTACATGAACCTCGTATTCGTCTCTCAGAGACTCTATCTGCTTGAAAAGGTATTGCGGCATTCCTCCAGTGGATAGATGCGGCGCAACGAATAGTATTTTATCCATGGAATTTTATATCCTTTATTTTTTTGTTTGTTTTGCCAGACTTGCCATCTTTTTATATATAACACAATCGATAAAAAAACAAAAATCGACAACAATAGTATAAACGATATGGGAAATCTTATAAACCTAAACGAATCCGACAGCAAGGAGCTTCTGGACCAGATATTCGGAGACGATCTTATAATAATAGAAGATGTTCAGGGATCGAAGATTTGGGTCAACTGGAACGGAAAGGAATTTTCTATAAAGCCTAAGTCTTTGGGTAGCGAAGAGATAAACATGATAGACCTGGCGATGCAGAACTACTACAATCCTGCGGTCAGATATCTGGATTCTATGGATTTCAGAGTAAAGTCTCTTTTGAACAGGAAATGGTGGTTCTGCTTCGAGTATTTTCCGGACGAGCAGCCGGCGAACATAGAGTATAAGAGGATGCCTAAAAACGGAATGGTTCTGTCTGGAATATACAAGCCCGGAAAATATACGTTCGAGCTGGACGAGATGGCGGAATACGCTAGGCTTTTCGACGTGGACATGATACCTGTCATATTCCAGGGAAGGCTTTCGGAAAGGATGATCGAGGCCATCAAGTATTTCCTGAACACCAGCGAGGACGACCTGGAATATGTCTTTGGCGAGAAGAGCTTCGCGTTCTTCTTCTACAAGATGCTGGACCCATCTTCCGAAGGGTCATTCCTTATGGAAGACGACTTCCAGAAAAATCTGGAAAAGCTGATCATAAGAAGCAAGACCAGAGAAGTCAGCTTCGAGCTTCTGAATCCCCTCTACTCTAGAGTTAGCGATACCAACAGCACGGATTTCGTGGAGATATACACTCTGATACTGGTCAATTTCATGAATTTCTGCCAAAGCATCGATTTGAAGGACATAAAGATGAAGGCGCAGACAAAAGACGAAGCCTACATATACATGATCAGCAGGCTGTACAACTTCTATGTTGCCGAGCTCAAGCAGGACCTTCTCGACTTCGACTTCGTAGTGCCCGAATTCTTCGACAAGGAGAAGTTCAAGATAAATTCCGAGCTAATAGAAAACCGGATGACGCGAGAATACATATCCGAAAGCCCTAAGCTTGAATACATATTCAAAGTCATACTCGGATCCTTCAATAAGAAGAGGAAAAAGCCGATAGGAGTATTTACCGAAAGCACCGTCAAGCTCTTCAATCTATTCGTAGACGAGATATTCTGGCACATAGATTCCTATATGAACAAGATGCACGAGCTCGAGCTTACTAGGGCTGGCCTTCTCGACTTCGGAGACTTCTTCGAGATACAATACGACGTCGATGGCGAAGGCGAAGTATATCCTGACGTCTATACGGAGTTCGAGAAAGGATCCGGAGATGGAAAAGGAAAGAAAGGAAAGGGGAAAGGAATCAAGTCCGTTCCGGACGCCAAAGAGCCTATAAAATAGATATTAGATCTTAACATGAAGACCTTCGAGGTAAAGGCAGGAGCAAGGCCTTTAAGAGTCGCTTGGACGCGCGAGATGGCTGCCGACCTGAATTCGATGCATTCCATGGATATCGAAAAAGGATTGGAGTCCATATTCAGGTCGCACTCCAGGATGAACAAGATCCTAAAGATCTTTCGAAGATGACCGAAACATATTCGGCTGGCGTCGATATAAAATCTATGAACACCAAGACCGTTTCTGAGGCTTCTTTCGCATGTAGATCTCGAATAAGAAAGAAGCTAGAGCAGAAGAAGCACAGCCTTCAGTTCCTTCCCTCTCAGATGGAAGATATGTCGAAAAGCAAGACATTCGAATATAAAGGAGTCCGCCTAAAATCTTCATATGCTATAGATATAGCGCACAATCTGATATTGAAATACTATTTCAAGAAAGACAACAGCTTCAGCCTGATGTCGACTATCCTGAAAGAAAAATACGGACATCTCTACAACTACTATATGGACTGGCTTCTGGAATCGGGAGTCATATATATGTCTAGAAACTACAATGCCGGAAGAAACGCGCGCGTCTATAAGATAGCAGATTCGGTGCTTAAGGGAAATATAAAGAGGTATGTCAACAAAGACGCCATACTTCTGAAGAAATACAAAAACAAAGTTTCTCAGGTAGAAGAAGAGGGCTTAAGAGACGGCCTCATAGACCATGACATAAAGGCTGCTCTGGTAGACGATTTGTTCCATGCCGAGATACAATTCGACCGAGCCATATTCTATCTCGACAATATAGCGCACGACGATACCGACATATACAACCGAAACAGATATTCTGTGGAATGCGTCAACGACAAGCATATATTCTACCACTTTGATGGATATGGCCGGATGCATACGAATTTCACCATATTGAAGTCTTTCATAAGAAAGAATTGTCTCATGCTTGACGGAGAAGAGACCCATGAGCTGGACATAAAGAACAGCCAGCCTCTCTTCCTAAACAAGATAATATCCGATTCTGGAACCAGATGGGTCAATTCGGAAGAGCTCGACCTTTTCAGGACTCTTACCGTCGACGGAACCTACTACCAATATGTCATGGGACACATAGGGACTTCCGACAAGAAGAAAGTCAAGGAAATGACCTACAAGGTCCTTTTTGGGAAGAACATGCACAACAGCAAAGCCGACCAGGTATTCAGAGAGCTATTTCCGACTATACACAATTTCATAAAGCTTTACAAGAAAGATAGAGGAGACTACAGAGTATTGGCATATGAGCTGCAGCGCGCCGAGTCAAATCTTATATTCAACAAGATCGTAAGATATATAAAGGAAAACTGCGAGGATATGAAGATAGTTACCGTTCATGACAGCATAATCGTTCCCAAAAGCCGCAGAGAAGAGGCTGAGGCGATATTCAAGATGAAGCTGTATGAGGAATTTCTCCTTTTTTAGTTTAATATATAACCTATCGGAAAACTATATTTAATATATAAAGAATGATAGGACTGGAACATCCCCAAATATCTTATATGATTTTATCTGCTTCTATGCAAGAGCAGGTCTGTTCTGTGCTTTATTCAAAAGGCTATCAGCTACTTTCTATTTCAGGATATTTTGAGGGCAGGTTCGACGAGTCTATAATGGCTTTTGGATCCGGCACGAACGACGATATGAGAAGAGACGCGCTCTTCGTTCTTGGAAAGTTTCATGAAAAATCGGCCATACTTAAATATCTTGGCGAATCCGAGGCCAAAAGGATATTCTTCGACGGCTCCGAAGATCCTATGGAGATAGTCATGTACAATACGGACTCTTCCAAGAAATCTTATATACATGAAGGCATATCATTTTCTTTCGCGGAGAAGCAGAGATATTGGATGCCTAAGAGGCAGGAGGATATAAAGGCAGGAATGGTCGTCGAATATATGAACAACAACAAATGGTATGAGAGGATCGTCGTCGATCCTAGAATAGAATGGGAAAAGATGTATAGGCTTCTCGTCAAATACGAGAAGATAAGGATTCCTTCAAATCAAGAACGGATATTTTCATGAAAGAAAAAGAGAGCTTAGGCTCTCTTTTTCTATTTTATCCTGAACCAGGCATACTGCCTTTCCCAGTCATGCGTCTCTTTTATGAAATATGTAGAGTCTGCGGTGCAGCTCACGCACATAAGGCCCGGATTGTCCATCCTTCCGCCTCTTGCCACTATGACCTTGTCTGGCTCCATCTTCGGCTCCAATATCACTACCATGTTCATCGAAAGACCATGCTCCTGGCATAGTTCCATCCATTTCCAGCAGTCCGGTCCTGCTATGACGGCAGTAGCCGGTCCTATCCTTCCCTCGACCGCGATAAGGTTGCTGGCCATCATTATCTTGGCGATTATCCTCCTGGCGTTTGCCATCTCGTTCTCGCTTTCGCTGAGATGTTCTCCGAAGCTCGATATGGCTATGTCTAGGCTGACAGGGCCATGGCATGCGCCTCTGGTGTTCTGGTCGAGGAAGCTGATCGCCTCGAAGTATGCTCGGTCTTCGTCTATATGCCGGGCGCTTGCCTGCACGATCATTATCCTCGGCGCTATGGTCGGAATCTCCGAAGAACCGAGTCCGATTCCGACTACTTCGTATTCCGAAGCGTCTTCGCTCACCTCGTCGAGAACGGTGTCTATCGCTAGGCTCCTGTTCTTCATCTTCTTCTCGAGCTTTTCCTTCTCGCTTTCGACTGCCATCGATATATAGCTGATGCTCAGCGCCGGGCCTACGCTCTTCGTGTGCTCGCTATAGTTGCATATGGCCTTGAGACTGTCTTTAGTAGTTGTCATATTTGTATTTCATTCCCGATCTAGGTGCGGTGGTCCTTATCACTTTCTGCAAATCATCTCTTTCCATTTCCGATAGCTTCTTTAGAAGATGCAGGTTTCTCTGATACCACTTCATGTCTGGCGCTGGCCTGTCGTGATGCAGGTGGTAGCATTTCGCTTCCTGCTCGTGCCATGTTAGGAACTGCTTCACTTTTATAGATTGGAAGTCGTCTTCTCCGCCCCATCCTATGAAGTCTTCGTGCCATCCTCCGATCCTTGCTATCGCGTCTCTCCGGAATATGCATATTCCTCCGCACATAGGCACCTTCTGTATGTCTGTCTCTCCTCTTCCTGGTCTGGATATCTTAGATATCGTTTCCAGGCTTTGCGAAGATTCCTGAGGAGTCAGGTCTATGACGGAATTGTATGGATTCACCATCTCGTACTTTTCGATCATCTTGACCGCCGATACGAACTTTTCCGAATCCATTATGAGATCCGAGTCGCCGAAGACTATTATTCCGCTGTTCGCCATTTTCATTCCTATGTTGAATCCCCATGCCTTGTTGAACGGCATCTTCGACTTCACGAAAACATGCTTGCATGCTAGGTGCAGATCTGCTATTTTTGAGTGAGAATCCTGCTCTACCACTATTATTTCTGCCCCGGTGAATCGGTTTATCCATTCGAGCGTCCTCTTCAAGTTGTTCAGCCTCTCGTTGGAATGCCTGTAGCTTATTATATAAGTGAATGAGTAAGGAAATTTCATCTTTTTTTTTTGTTTTTTAATTTTATCCTTTTTGGGTATCTTTGTTTAGTTGAATCATATAATATCTATGAAATTGGTCGGCAGGTCTGAAAAGGTCTATTTTCCTTCGCTCGGAGATAGTTTGTTAAGCGCCAAGATAGATACTGGCGCATATGGCAACAGCATGCATGCTGAAGAAGTTTCTGTTTCCGAAGGAGTGCTTAGCTTCGTTTCTATGGGCAGGCGGCATTCTTTTTCGGAATACAGGACGGTCTTGGTCAAGAACAGCTTTGGTGAGTCTCAAGAGAGATATTCCGTCGATGTCCCTATCTCGATAGGAGGCACCACTTATCTTCTGGCGTTCTCCCTCGCAGACAGGAGCAGGCTGAAGCATCCAGTGCTCATAGGTCGCCGATTCCTCAGGAAGTTCGGCTATTTCGTAGACGTTAGAAAGAAAGACATAAATGATAAATCTTAGCCAGACAAACTACTTCACTGGAGAGATATCTCCCGTTTCTTCTGCTGTTTCCAAGATCGTGCAGTTCTTGGAAATAGACGGATCTAATCCTATATTCCTGACTCCTTCTATATCCAATCTTTCCAGCAATTCCAATACGATAGGGAAGTCGTGCACCATAGTGCCTAGAGTAGAATTCGCGGGAATCGCGGACTTCGACTATAAGCTCGCGGACAGAGGGCTGATGTTCAGATGCAACCTTATAGTCGCCGATTTGTGGCACCTCGACAGGACAGGAGTCGGAAACTACAGAAAGATGCTTGTGGAGACAGGCATAAGGCATATAATAATGGCGAGGGAATACCACTATTCCGAAAGTGAGGACGTCTCTGACTTCCACGTAGTCGTCAAATACGAAGGATCTATTCAGCTCGGATTCAAGTCCGAGACTACGATAACCGAAAAGAGGCAGAATTGGAAAGCCACTCTCGAAGAGCTGAAGAAAGGCTTCATAAGAGACCGCAGGCTAGACGGCCTTCTCGGAGAAGATTAGCCGAAAATTGTGGATAAGTTTTGAAAATTTTCCTTATATTTGCATATAACGTTCATTAAACATACTATAAAATGAGGATAACCAAAAAGTTCCTTTCTCTTACGAAAAAGACCTACCCTCACGGAAAAGAGCGCGAGCTCATATGCCATCTCCCATCCGGATACAAAGAAGACGGATTCGGCAACTTCTATCTGCAGATAGGAGACTCTCCTTCTACTATGTTCACTTGCCATCTAGACACCGCGGACCGTTCGCAGTCCGAAGTGAGGCACGTCTTCCAGGGAAACATAATCAAGACAGACGGAAAGTCCATATTGGGAGCAGACGACAAAGCGGGAATGACCGTTATATTGTATATGATATCGAAAGGAGTCCCAGGCCTCTACTATTTCTTCGTAGGCGAAGAAGTAGGCTGTGTCGGTTCCAAGAAGGTCTCTGCGGCATGGCAGTCTCTTCCCTTCTCCGAGCATGTTACTAAAGTAGTATCCTTCGACCGAAGAGGCAACGAGTCCATCATAACACACCAGATGTTCGGCAGATGCTGCTCCGAATCTTTCGCGACAGAGCTTGCAAGCAGGCTGAACGCCGCAGGATGCGGGCTTTCTATGAGGCTCGACGACACGGGAATACTCACAGACTCGGCCAAGTTCATGTCTATCGTTCCAGAGTGCACCAACATCTCCGTAGGATACCAGGCAGAGCACACTTTCGGGGAGTCTCAAGACATCGAGTTCTTGAAGAAGATAGCGAGAGCCGCTTCTCTGATAGACTGGGAGACTCTTCCGGCGACGAGAGACCCTAAAGTCGAAGACGACTGCGACTACTACGGATGGGGATCCTTCGGCGGGTCTAGATACGACACCGGAAACTACTCGGACAAAGAGAGGGATTCCGACAAGTGGAAGGAAGAAAACTACACGCACGTCAAGCTGGATGGCAAGACTAAGAGAGTGTATATCTCGACTGATCAGATAGAAGAAGAGAAGGCTCTTATATACAAATGGCTCGGCGACCATCCAGAGTATTACGACATACAGTCTATCGTCTGGAACGGCAACTCTCTGTATTTCGAGTCGAGAAGCGGCGTTATGGAGTTCGTAGGGTCGAGATCCGAGCTGATGGACATGATTCCAGAGCTCGCGAGCGTTCCGAAGAGCGCCATATCCGAAGTCTTTCCTGGAAAGAGGAAGACCTTCATAAACTCTCTATAGAAGAAAAGAGGCCATTTGGCCTCTTTTTTTTTATCCTAGTATGATTCCAGGAGTCTTGTATTCCTTCTGAGATGAGATCTCGAGCATCTGGCTCGTAGTCAGCTCTCTCGGATTCCATCCTTTCTTCTTGGAATATTCGCTGATGAACTTCTCTCTGAGAAGCGTAGACTCTTCCGTGCTGATCGGATCGTTCTTGATCATCTTCATGTTCTTGTCTTCCATGTCTTTTCTTTTGTTTTTATATATTGGATCTTAGCCATTCCACCTTTTCCATCTCTATCATAAGGCAGTTCGCGTCGGTGAAGAACTCGAATCCCAGCCTCTTCTTCACAACCGTGTCTCTTAGGCTCGACAGCTTCGTCTTCGCCATCGTGGAGAAAAGCTCTTCCTCAGGCGCCTGGAATCCAGGATCGTACTGCCTTAGCAGAAAATGTTCGTCGCTGAACTCCTCGTCCGAGAACTTCGCCATCAGCGCCAGGTCTGGCATGCACGCGAAGACCAGGCTGCCTCGGCACCGGATAGCCTTTCCTGTCGTCGAAGAAATCCTTGTATCTGTAGCTTCCTATCGTGCCCCTCCTGTCCGCGGAAAAGAACAGGCCAAAAGGCCCGAAGTTCGCGGCCTGCCTCCAGAGCAGGCTGTTGTCGAAAGAGAAATTCTTGCAGTTCTCTCTGAAGACGCGAAGGAATTCCTCTTCGTCTATCGACTTGGTCCTGGTCGGCGACTCTCTGTCCGCGAACTCCAGGAATTCTAAAATCTTCCTCATATAGGTATATATTAAGGATATAATCCGTATATTAGCGTATGGAAAAGCAGCTAAAAAACTCAGACGCGCTGAAGTTCGTCTTCGCGGGAAACTCTACTGTCACGTTCTTCAACTCCGAGACTCAGAACAGGTTCACGTTCAAAGTCAAGAGATGCAAGGACAAAGATAAGCTGCTGTTCTTCGTCAGCGTATTGACCGGTCCTGGGCAATATTCCTATATGGGAACCTTCGCCAAAGGAAAGTATTCGCATGGAAAGAAGTCTGCCATGTCCGCTTCGGCGCAGTCCGCCAAAGTATTTCCATACGTGATCGACAAGCTTAGAGAAGGAACGCTTCCTTCGCAAGTAGAGATATGGCACGAAGGCGCTTGCGGAAAATGCGGTCGCCAGCTTACCGTTCCCGAGTCTATCGAGACCGGCATCGGCCCGGAGTGCGCGAAGTCTCTTTCCAAAGAGGAGAAGAGAGACATGGTACTTTCTAAGATATTGGGATGATGATAGTCTTCACCATACTGCAGTCCGCGATAATAGTCTTCTCGGTCATATACACCGGCCGCAGAATGAAGAAGTGTGAGCCTATTTCCTGGAAAGTGAAGAAAGGCATGAGATGCTATTCCTGCGCCGCGCCTCTTTGCAGCGATGCGGAAGAGACGGCCGCTAGGCTGTTCTCCGAAACGGAAGAATTCCGCCTGTGCAAGGCGTGCGAACGAGAAGAGAAGCTAGGCGTTGCGCTCGGATCCAAAAAGACGAAATACATCAACAGATTTAAGAAGTTCTGCCATTCCGACAAATCCTACAAGATCAACATATACTTCGCGATGGGGCTGTTCGCCTGCATAATTCTCTCGGTGCTCGGAAAGGCGTTCTGGAAGACAGACTTCTATGGCATACTTTCTTTCTTCGCCAACGCGATCTACTGGGGATTATTCGTATACAGGTCTAAAATCTGCTTCGAGGAGGAATCGAAGTAATAAATGGCTATATTTGCCTTATGTTTGAGATAAAGGGAATATTGGAATTCGATCCTGTGAACGTTTCCAGGAAACACGAGCAGCAAGCCGCTTGGAAGAAGGTGGCCATGGTTCGCTTTGGCTCTCAGGACGAGACATACAGATACTACAAATGGCTTCTAGAGCAGAGATTCGGCCTGAGGGTTCCCGACGTGGATCCTTTCGTATGGAAGGGAAGGCTGAACGACCCCGTGAGAGGAACGCACGTCACCGCCATCAACGAGATAGTAGACGACGAGATATACGAGCAGGCTCGCAAGATGTTCCACGGAACGGAAGTGAGAGTCGCCTACGATCCTACTCTGATAAGATGCAACCGAAAAGGCGAAAGGATGTGGTGGCACATCAAAGCGTATTCAGACGATATAATGAACATACGCTCCGCCATGGGACTTGGACAGCCATACCACAGCCTGCACATGACTATAGGGCTCGTGAACCCGAAGTTCATAGAGCACACAGAATATATATTAAGCTCTTGCGAGAAGCTCGGGATCTACAATCCGATAAGATGATGAAGGAATACGAAGAGATAAAGAAAGAAGAGGAAGAATACACGCGAGGATTCTCCGAGAAGAAGCTCGACCGATACATAGGTGTATACAAGATTTTAGACAAGATATTGGACATGAGAGTCCTATGGGCCATCTCTGCCCTTATCTTCCTGGCCATACCTCTGGGTGTTCACTTTTCGGGAATCTTGTCTTTCGGCCCTATCGAGGCGCTGGTCATCACCATAGCGCACTATCTGTATTGGAAGCTCAAAGGAGAGAAAGAGACTCTGAAGCTCTTGGACGATTGCCTGAGCTGTACATGGCGATTCGCGCGCTGCATGAGATAAAAAGAGGAAAGAAAGAATGGATGATTTTTTCGACAGCTTCAGAAAGCCAGAGAAGAAGCACGAGCACAAAATAAAGGTGGTCCACTTCAAGAAGGAGCCATACGACGTCTATATAGGCAGGCTTCCTGGCGGGAAATACAACAAATGGGCCTATCCGAAAGAGCTTAGAGAGAGCTTTCCCGAGGGGACGCCGAGAAAGCAGATAGTCGCCGCGTACGAACAGTATCTTCTGTCCAACGAGGATCTGATGTCTTCTCTATGCGAGCTGAAGGACAAAGTGCTTGGATGTTGGTGTCGTCCTAAAAGGACATGTCATGGTGACATATTGGCCAAATGGGTTAAGAAGAAATGTAACTGATGAACTACTTATTGGCTAAAGACCAATAAGTTTCCGAACCATAAAGGTTCTTCTCTTTAAACGTTTCAACGCCTGTGCCATTTGGTTAATCCTTTAGGTCTTATTTGAGCTCCGCGTCTGTA
>Ga0172372_10000797_pt1 | contig 48320 bp, 37 predicted proteins | sample LakKiv5m_2_FD_114544 | JGI IMG/M metagenome (GOLD analysis project Ga0172372, IMG submission 114544) | Freshwater microbial communities from Kabuno Bay, South-Kivu, Congo - kab_092012_9.5m | ecosystem: Environmental > Aquatic > Freshwater > Lake | place: Democratic Republic of the Congo...
ATTGTTTTGGTTATTATTATTCATTGCTTGTACCTTTTTGTTGATCTTGGCCAAAAGTCTATATTCAGTCTAGCTAAATGGCCAAAAATTAGAGACAATCCTGGCAAAACTTAGATTGAAACTTAATTATAGAACACAAAGGAGCTTTTTATGGTTACCCCTAAGAGAAGAGTAAAGGTCGCAGTGACTGGCGCCGCTGGTCAAATTGGATACGCTTTATTATTTCGCATCGCTAGTGGTCAGATGTTTGGTCCCGAGACAGAAGTTGAATTGCAATTGCTTGAGCTAGAACAAGCGTTACCAGCTCTTAATGGCGTTGCCATGGAGCTTGATGACTGTGCTTTCCCATTGCTTAAAAATATCGTGTGCACCAGCGATCTAAACAAGGCCATGAAAGATGTGAATTGGTCAATTTTAGTAGGATCAGTTCCGCGAAAAGATGGCATGGAAAGAAGCGATTTACTCAGGATTAATGGCGGCATTTTTACTGCTCAAGGAAAGGCCATTGCCGCCAACGCCGCTAGTGATGTCCGTGTCTTTGTCGTTGGCAACCCTTGCAATACAAATTGTTTGATTGCCATGAATGCTGCGAAAAGTGTTCCCGCAGACCGTTTTTATGCCATGACCATGCTTGATGAAAATAGAGCTAAAACTCAATTGGCACAAAAGGCCGGGGCAGCAGTTAAGGATGTTAGCAACATGATCATTTGGGGCAATCACTCAGCGACTCAATACCCTGATTTTTATAACGCAAAGATTGGTGGGAAAAAGGTCACTGATTTGATTTCAGATCAAGACTGGTTGAAAACTACTTTTATAGAAACAGTTCAAAAACGAGGAGCTGCAATTATCAAGGCCAGAGGTTTATCAAGCGCAGCTTCTGCTGCCAATGCAGTAGTCGATGGCATTTATAAACTTACTCATGACACAGCTCCTGGGGACGCGTTTTCAATGTGTCTTTCTTCAAACGGAGAATACGGAGTGGATAAGGGATTAATTTTTTCATTTCCTTGTCGAGTTGAAGGTGGAAAAGTTAAGGTGCAAGAGGGTTGGACTCACAATGATTTTGGGAAGGACAAGTTTCAAAAAACTCTAGATGAGTTGCGCTCTGAGCGCGGAGCTGTGAAAGATTTGGGATTAATTTAAAAAGCAAAGGCCTGACTAGAAAGTCAGGCCTTTAACTTACTTTCAGGTTCCTGAAAGTATACCCAAAGAAAGTACCCGAAAAAAGTACCCAAGAAAGGAGCGAAAATTTCCCTCAGAGAGGGAAATCAGTAATTAATAGCGGCTACGATAAACAGCAGCAGGAGCTCGACGCTCTTTGGCCACTTGCCCATCTTGATTGGTTTCTTTTGTTTCAGTATTGGCAGTCGTTGTAGAAGTAGAAGAGCAACCAACACTAACAAAAGACATTAATACTAGGATGGAAACGACAACCAAATTCCCTTTTGATTGACCTTCCTTTTTCGTTGAAAGAACCTTGTTTAACTTCGTGTCATTAAAAAAACTTTTCATCTTGGCCTCCTTGCCTCGATTCTCTGTTTAATTATATTGCGAGAATCATGCCAACTCTAAAATCGGTAAATTTGACGGCCATATTGAAGAAATTATGTGGAATTCCCACTTGTTACAGGGAATAAAGGCAAAAAATACCCATTTTGAAGGGGCAAAAGGGAGCCAATTAAATCGCTCGGGGACAATCAGGCACCGCTTCCCAGGCCTTTTTAGTCACCACAATCTTTAAAAAAATAATATTAAGATTTGTCTCTTTCTTCGAGGTGTTTTTTTAAAATTTGAAAATATCGGGTTTGTTCTTCGATAGAAAGAGCATTGATGCCAACTACTTTTTTCTTTTTAAGACCTTTATTTTTTATTAGTTCATCAACTTTTCTAATTTTTCTGGCGACATGTTTGCTTAATGTAAAAAGCCATTGTGGAATTTGTTTATCGAGTTCCTTTGCAGGTATTCTCACTAGCATGGTATCTTCAAGTGCAAAGACTGTGGCCGATCTCGGGGAACGGTCAAAAAATGATATCTCTCCAAAATATTCCTTCGCTTCCAATTTTGCCACGGGATTTAATTGACTTCCCTTTGTGACACAAATTAGAAGTGAGCCCTTGTGAATAAAATAAAGGTCATGATCAATATCACCTTCGACGCTCAGGATATCATCTTTTTTAAGTGAAACCATCATGGGACCAGAAACTGTACTCATAATTTATTCCTCGTTCGGTGAGATTAAAAATTATAAATTAAAAATTTTTTTCAACTTCTCTTTTATCATTTGCATAGTAAGTTTTTGGTAAAAGTCTTGTGGATAATAATCGTTGAGAAAAGTTTCATCTCGACCATAGTGACCTAGAAGAATATTGGCATAATCAATAAGTGTTTGCCCGTACTCAGAGGAAAGGCGACGAATGAGCTCATTGAAGATGGGATGACCTCTCCATAGTTCACAATCGAATGCGGCAGATTTAATAAAATTTTCTTTGGCGAATGCCATTTGGCCAGATTGCATAGCTGATTTGGCATATAGGAAAGTCATGCGAGAGTGGCCAGGTAGATTTTGGACAATTGGGGTTAATAGGTTGAAGGCCGATTTAAAATCACCTGAATTAATCATTTCCTCTGCGCGCACTTCTTCCGACATTGTCGTCGGTGTAACCATGTCACTACAAACCTTTTTGGGGGAGACATCAAAATTTATGGGGGTGGTCAGTGAGATCAAGGTAACTTCGTGCTCTCTTAGGAGCCCATGTAGTTCTCTCAATTCTGATTCAAATATTTTGAAATGAAGTTTAAGAAAGTTTAGCTCATCTGCACCGGTAGAAAAGGAGGTTTCATTTCTTGCCTTAATTTCCTTATCAAGAGAAACCATATTAGTTTGGCGGTAAACAACTTTGCTACTCGGCGGAAAGGCCATGATGAGAGTCGAAAGTGTGGCATTATTAAAGGCCTTGAAGTTGAGCATAATCCTGGAAAAATCTTTGATATTAAATTTTTTCTCATAACCTTCTTCACTGGCACCTAAATAGATAACAGCTTTGGGCCATTTCTTAAGCATTTTTAATTTATTTAATGTGCGATGGAGCCCTTCATGTTCCTTGGCCCACACATAAGTTCTCAGTGGTTCTTTTAGGTTTTTTGATAATTCATTTATGATTTCAGGTAAAAACTTTCCTAAAGATAAACCAAGCCGATCACCAATAATTAAAATTTGGGCCTGCTCGGCCAGTAGCAGGTCAGATGGTTCATCAATATTAACAAGGTAAGGATAGGGAATTGTTTGGATGGGTGTATCTTTGACGGCCCAATAGCCGACCCCGGACACGGTGAGAAAAATAACCCCCATAACAATAAGGAACTTTTTCAAGATTAATCCCTCCCTGGATAAACCTGCGAACCCATCGAATTATTACACGAGGGCCTTAAGTCAAAGTTTCCAATAAGTTAGCAAGTAATAGGAACTACTTTATTGTAACTGTTTTTTCTGGTAAAGGAACACAATTAATGTCCTATGTCATAAAATGAGATCAAGGCATGGTAGCGAGAACCCATTATCCCGAGCTTTTGGCCCCAGCGGGAAGTTTAGAAAAGCTTAGAATTGCGACCCTTTATGGAGCAGACGCAGTCTATTTATCTGGGCAAAATTTTGGACTTAGACAGGCGGCCGATAATTTTTCATTAGAGGAATTGGAAGAGGGCATTGATTTTGCTCATAGGCATGGCACTAAAACTTATTTAACCCTCAATAGCTTTTTTCATAACCGTGATTTTAAGGGAATGGAATCCTTCCTTCAATTTTTAAAATTTCATAAAGCCGATGCTCTAATTATTTCTGATCTCGGAGCGCTCTCATTGGCCAAAAAAGTCGGTCTGCCGGTTCATTTATCAACCCAGGCATCCTGTCTCAATAGTGAGTCTGGTAAATTTTGGCACCGGGCGGGTGTGGAGCGACTCATTTTAGGACGTGAAGTTTCCATTGCTGAAGCGGGGGCCATTAAAAAAAGTACAGGGCTTGAAGTTGAATTATTTATCCATGGCTCAATGTGCATGTCCTATTCAGGCCATTGCGTAATTTCCAATTTCACATCGGGACGTGATTCCAATCGAGGTGGCTGCGCTCATAGTTGTCGCTTTGAATATAATCTAAAAGTTGAAGAGGAAATTGGAAGTAGGGAGCCTGACTCCCAATGCTCAAGTCAGTCCAATGCAGGTGAGCAGTTCCAAGGCCGTAGTTATTTTATGAGCTCTAAAGACTTAAATGGAATTGATCTATTACCTCAATTTATCGAGCATAAGATTGATTCACTTAAAATTGAAGGCCGCAATAAAGGGCCATTATATGCTGCAACGGTGACAAAAGTTTATCGTTATGCCATTGATCAAATGGCAAAAAATGGAAAATTATCTATTGAGGAATTGACTGTACTACAAAGTGAATTAGGTAAAATGTCTCATCGCGACTATACCCCTGCTTCCCTCGTCCAAAAGGCCAGCGAGGACAGCATTTACGATAAGCGTGAGAGTGAAGATAATCGATACCCATTTGCTGGCACTGTTTTGGCGATTATGGAAAATAAATCAGTGCTGCTGGAAGTTAAAACGGCAATAGAGGATGGGGATGTACTTGAAGTATTGCAAGAGGGGGGTAATTTTCTCACCCTCAATTTAAGGGAAATTTATAACATTTTAGGCGAGCGAATAAAAAGATCGCGGCCATCTTCTGTCATCCGTTTACCATTTGTAGATGGTCTAAAAATCGGTCAACTAGTCCGAAAAGTAAACCAGTCTGAAGCCAACCTAGGTTCTCTCTATGGTGAGAGAACCAATATGGGCCTGGATGCTCCTTTTAAAGGGGAGTCTGTCATATGAAATATTGCTGGGGACTATACCATTCAAAGCATGGGCAGGACTTAAAAAAATTTCTGAATGATCTTGATTCAGAGAGTACACATCGGCATGAAAATATTAATTTAATTGTTCACCCGCAAATCCTTTCTCGAAGGGGGCGATGGTCATTTTCTGAGTTTGAAAATTATATTTCCGAGCTGCTGGCCCATTTCTCAAATTCGAATTTTCAAATTAATGTAGAATTACAATTTGATATTTTGTTAACTGAATTTAACTTTCAAGAGAAATCAGCACTTTTGGAAGAGTGGCTTAATTTAAGGAAAAAAGAACACCGATTAGCGCATGGGACTTGGTCTGTTCGAATTGCTGACGTAGGCGCCTTAAATTATTTTTCAAAAAAAATGAGCTCAATGAGTGAACACGAAAGATTTGACCTAAAGTTTATAGCAAGTTCAGGTTTTAATAATTCAGATGCATTAGTAGGTCTGTGCACTGTTTTAAATGAACAAAATATTGTGTTAAAGGGAATCGTTTTAAGTACAGAGCTTCCTAAAGATGAAATTTCGGAGATCGCCTCTGTGCTAAAAACTCCTCTTGAGTTGCAAGTTTTTGGTCCCATTCCTTTATTTTATTCTGAACGAAAATTACTGTCGCCACTTGTAAAAAGAAACGCTCCGAGTGTTACACCATCGGAGGAGAACAATGACGCCAGCTTCATGGTTGCAAAAGGAGATGGTGAGGAAACTGGCCATAAAGGTTTCCAAGTAGAGGAGAATGTTAACGGAACCTTTTTATACCTTCCTAAGCAACTTTGTTTACTAGACTGTTTAGATTTAGTCGCTGATTCTGGAATTGAATATGCTCGGATTGATTTAGATCCACAATTAGGAACAGAGCAAATTGAGAGACTTGTACGTTTGGTTTATAAAAACAATTTAATAGATGGTTTTGAAAAATATAAAGAGCATTATCCGGCATCCTTAATAAAGGGTTTTTTCTTAGCTAACAAAACGGATACTCTGTTTAAAAAACTTAAAAACCAAAATTTAAATTGGTCTACTATCGTTGAACAAATGCAAACACAAAATATTCAAGTTAGATACTTGGGTGATGTTATTGATGCAGAAAAAGACAAAATGCTTGTTGTCCTTTTAAAAGGAAAGGGTAGCGTTCTTACTAACGATGATGAGATGGTTATTCGAACCCCTGAAGGAAAAGATAAGACACACAAGTTTCGATATCAGGAAAAAAATATTATTAAACCTGAAATGCATTCTAATGAAAACGTAAATGGTTTTCGCGTTTCCCGCGCAGGCACTGGCGATATCATTATTTTGCCATGGATTAGTGGTGTTCAAGTGGGGAGCGTTGTTTACAAAAAAATAGGGCCTTTACCTTAAGCCCTCCATTGGTAAAGGACAATTCAGAGACCTTTTTAATACCTTTAATGTTTTCAATTTGCTTGGTTATCTTAACTGACCAGTGAGAAGGGATAACTAGTGTTGCAAAATCCCAATGAAATTTATCTGACGAGTGCTGAAGAATTTGTAGTGGGCCGATATTGGCATCAATCCGTTCGCCATAGGGCGGATTGGAAATAAGTAAGGTAAATTCATTTTCTTTTTTACTCATCTCAAATTTCGATTTGTCTTGTAGTTTCTGGCAATAAAAGTGTGCATTAAATCTGGAAAAATTTGGCAACAATTTATAATTGTTTTGGGCAACTTCGACAGCTCCATTTAATTGATCAGCGTAGAAGAGGTTTTTCCACTCTATTTTATAATTACTTTCCCAGTGAAGTGATTCGAGTGCTGGTTTGGTACTATAAATATTTATTAAGTCCTGCGGAAAAAAATATTGGTAGGAGAAAGGTCGTGTTAGGGGCGTTGACATCAATATGGTTTCTAATAGGAAGACTCCGCTTCCACCCATCGGATCAACCAAATTCAGTGGGATACCTTTTTCGATATTGAGATTACCTAATTGAAGGTAATTTTTCATATTAGAAAGAGAAAAATGAAGGATGGCCGATGCTAAATTGTTTCGGATCGGTGCTTCCAGGGTTTTTTGTCCAAAACCACGTTTGTAGAGAGGCTCACCTGTTGTATCAATAGCTAGCTGGCATTCATCATCTTCGAAATGAATAAATAGGGTTGGCGGACTCTTTACATTCGTCCCCATGTTTATGGTTTTTTTGGTAGGCGGGAAGGCCTTTAAGTTTTTTTCCAAGGCCTTTAAAACTGTTTCTTCGATTTTTGTAGTATTTATAAGCCTAGAACGGCGCGAAGATATTTTTAGGGGTGGTATGGCACCTCGAAAATATTTTTCCAACCTTATGTTTGATATTTTTTTGAATAATTTTGGAAAATCTCGACATCGAAATTTTTCGAGCCTGAGTAGGATCCTCGTAGGTGTTTTTAAAAAATGATTTAGAGTAAGCCCAAATTCAAGGTCCGTGAAAATAGTAATACCACCCTTTTGTAGGGATATTTTATTGTCGATTGGGTCTGTAGAATTTGGATATGTTAGTTCAAATAAGAATTTAATTTCCTTGGCAGTGATTTCTTCAAGCCCAGGTTGAATTATGATAAAAAATTCTTTGCTTTCTTTTTCCATGACATCATTGTAATAGGCTTATATTTGAGTAATTACAACTATTTTATGCTCCTGGTTGAAGGAAAACATTGTGAGAGATGCAAATGAATTACTAAAAAGTGGACGGGGTGGTTTAATCTTAATTCCAACTCCACTTGGACCATTTTCAACACTTGACCCACGTTCTTTTTCCATTCTTCAAGTGGCCTGTGAAATGATGCCTAACCAAGCTGGTATACTTATAGAAACACCCAAAGAAGGTCGTGCAAACTGGGTACGCTTCGGGCTACCGAGAGAAAAAATTCCCGACTTACTCAGTTACAATGAACAAACTGCAGTGGAATTAAATTTAAAAATTATTGAAGAAATGAGGAATGGAAAGATTTATTGTCTACTCAGCGATGGAGGACTGCCTGCGTTTATGGATCCAGGGACAGAATTGGTTGATCTTTGTCACCAACAAAAGATACCTGTGAGCCTGGCCAATTTTGATAATTCAGTGTTGGCCGCTTTGGCCATATCCGGGCTTAAGACAGAAAGTTTTTGTTTCCATGGTCGCTTGCCTAGAGAAACAAAAGAAAGGGAAACTGCCTTAACAGAATTATGCCAAAGGAAGGAAACCTTAGTTATTTTAGATGCACCCTATCGCTTGCCAAAATTAATAGAATTATTGCAACAAATTGATTTGAAGCATGGAAAGGATAGAAGAAGTAATCCTATTATTTTTGCCGTGTTTAATTTGCAACATCCTAGTGGCCAATACCTAAAACTTCCCCTGCATCAAATTAATCCCAATCAGGCCCCCTGGAATGAAAAATTGGAATCCATTCTCGTTATTTCTTGGGCCGGTTAGGAAAATAAGAAATGGCAGTAATTACAATAAGATAAGACCTTAAAAAAGGGTATGACTAGGTGCTCATTGTATGTTAAAAAGCGCCACAACTTATTAAAAAGAAAGACATAATATTTTACTGAACTAGGACTTTTCAATAGTGATAAGCGTTGAAATGTTCGATGGAAATAGGCCATGGCAGAAATTAACCCAGATTCCATAAAGCCAAGCGATGAAAATTCCAAGGAAAGGAAGCATCACCATTTGGAAATGGCCGACCAGGCGCAAACTCCTGGCCATCAAAGGTTGCCCCGTTTCCTGCAGCATTGTACCTATGAACCTCTTTTTTCGGCCCACCCCGAACGCTGGACTACTGCCAATAAAAATTCATTAAAAGCCAATATGAAATTTTTGGGTAAAAATTTAAATTATCCAATTTGGATTTCAAGTATGACTGGTGGGGTTGGAGCGGCAAAACACATCAATCAAAATTTGGCGATGATGGCACGCGAATTTGGCTTTGGAATGGGACTGGGCAGTTGCCGACCCTTGTTGCGTGATGACTTTTATTTTTCCGATTTTAACCTCAGGCCAATAATAGGGAATGATGTTCCCTTTTTTGCAAACATTGGAATGGCCCAGGTAGAGCAATTCTATTTACAAAAAGATTATTCCCCACTTTTAACTTTGGTTGATCGTTTAAAGGTTGATGGACTTATTATTCATGTGAATCCGTTGCAGGAATATTTTCAACCGGAAGGGGATCGCCTTTTGTGCCCACCGCTTGAAGTTCTAAGTGATTTTATTAATAAGTTTTCAATGCCCTTAATTGTGAAGGAAGTTGGCCAGGGCATGGGCCCAAAAAGTTTGAATGCATTAATGAACCTCCCAGTTGCAGCGATTGAATTGGCTGGTCATGGTGGTACGAATTTTACGGCATTAGAACTCAAACGGAAAAAAAGAGATTTAAATTCAGCTGTAGACACTCTAGAGGAAAATTCACCTATGATGAATTTTGCTCATGTTGGGCATTCGGTTGATGAAATGGTCAAGTTTATTAGAGATATAGAAAGTGTTAATCAAGAGAATAGGAATTTGACCAATCATTTTATTATTTCCGGTGGAATAAAGGATGCTTTGGATGCCTGGCCTTTGCTTCTCAAATTAGACCCAGAATTATCGGGAAGAGTATTAATTGGTATGGCGCGGACATTTCTAGGCCATGCTACGAGCGATTACAAGAAACTACAGAAGTTTGCTGTTGAAGTCGTGGATGGTTTAAATTTGGCCAGCAAGTATATTAGTTTAAATGAAGCAGAAGCCAATTTAAAAAATGACAACCGAGGGAGTGGAAATGTTCATTGAAGGTTTTTCCAAATTAAGTAAATTGGAGAAAATCCAATTTTTGTCATCGAATACTTCTGGTGCTCATTCTCCTGAAAGGTTTGTTGAGTTACTAAAAAGCTTTTGGCATCCAAACCAGGAGTCGCAAAAAATATTTGATGAGTTTTCTGAAAATACAATAACCAACTTTTTCTTCCCTTATGGGGTTGTCCCAAACTTTCTATTAAATGGAAAAATCCACAATGTCCCGATGGTTATTGAGGAAAGTTCGGTAGTCGCTGCTTGTTCTAAGGCGGCAAAGTTTTGGCAAACGCGGGGTGGATTTAAGGCCGAAATTATAGGTACTGACAAAGTTGGTCAGATCCATTTCCATTGGGAAGGCCAAAGTAATCTATTAAGGCAATTATTTGAAACGAAGACGAGCGAATTAAAAGAATTTATTGCACCACTAGAAAAAAATATGGTTGCACGAGGCGGTGGTTTAAAATCATTGAGTCTTGTAGATAAATCTGAATTGGAATCTGGCCTGTTCCAAATATTTGCGACCTTTAAGACATGTGATGCTATGGGCGCCAATTTTATAAATACCATCCTCGAAGCCCTTGCTCAAAAGTGGAAGGATATTGTTGCGAATGCCAGCGAGTTGCCTGAATCGGAACGTAAATTAACCGTCATAATGTCCATCCTTTCTAATTTTACCCCAAACTGTCGAGTTAGAGCTTCAGTTGAATGTGCGATTGAGGATTTGGCCGGTTCGGATTTGGGGATGAGCACTGAAGAATTTATTTGGAAATTTAACAAGGCCGTTCGAATTGCTGAGCTTGATATTTATCGCGCCACAACTCACAACAAAGGCATTTTCAACGGTATTGATGCCGTCGTTCTTGCAACGGGAAATGATTTTCGTGCCGTTGAGGCGTGTGCTCATGCATTTGCTTCTACAGCCTACAATAATAATGGGAATCAATATCAATCGCTGAGTCATTGTTCAGTTGAAAATGGAAAATTCAAGTTTTGGCTTGAAGTTCCAATGGCCGTTGGAACCATTGGCGGTTTGACAGCTCTTCATCCCATGGCAAAGGTTTCGCTTGATATGTTAGGCGGCCCGACTGCTGAGCAATTAATGATGATTGCTGCTTCAATTGGATTGGCCCAAAATTTTGCAGCGATTAGAAGTTTAGTAACCACAGGAATTCAAAAGGGTCATATGAAAATGCACCTTATGAATATACTGAATCATATGGAAGCTTCTGAAGAAGAAAGAAATCAGGCCAAAAAGTATTTTGAAGATAAGGTTGTGTCGTTTTCCGCAGTAAGGGAATTTTTATCTCTTCAAAGAAAGTATCATTAATAAAGGTTAATTATCGAAATGCAGACTGAAATACCTGTTATAAAAAATAATATTGAGACCAGTTTTCGAGGTGAAGAAAAGATCCCTACCGGATTTGCGAGTGAATTAAAAAATCGATACACCATGAAAAAGTCTCCAATTGGTGTTGATCAAACCTATTATGGGCACGGCAAGCTTTTACTTAGTGGAGAGTATTTTGTACTCGACGGTGCGCTGGCCTTGGCCCTACCCGTTCGCTACGGGCAAAAACTTGAGGTCAAATATAAGACAAGTTTTGATCCAAAATTGCGATGGCGAAGTATTGATTGCAACGGAAATTGTTGGCTTGATGCAACTTTTGAGTTTTGGCGTTTTCGTCCCCTTGAGGAAAATCCTTCCGAAGAAGTTTTGCGACTGCAAAATATTTTACTGCAAGTAAGAAAGCAAAATCCTCATTTTTTAAGAGATGAATTGGACGTTGAAGTAACGACTGGATTGGAGTTTCCAAGAGAGTGGGGCATGGGTTCGAGTTCAACCTTGCTCTATACTATCGCACAATGGGCCTATATTTCTCCCTTCGATTTACTCTTTAATACCTTTGGTGGATCAGGTCATGATATTGCCTGTGCTCAATCCGAAGGCCCAATTTTATTTCAAAAAGAGGGCAACAATCCACTTTGGGCACCCATTAATTTCAATCCACCATTTCGTAAAAATATTTTCTTTCTCTATTTAGGTCATAAAGCACAAACGATGGACCAAGTCGCAAACTTTAAAAAGATAAAATACGATAAAGGTCAAATTATTCCCTTGGTTGGTGAGTTAACTCAGGCCATGTGTGCGGCCCAAACGATCGAAGATTTTTCAATGGCGTTACACCACCACGAAAAGGTCGTAGGATCTATTCTTGGAATTTCACCCATTAAAGAAAGACATTTTTCTGACTATCCTGGAAAAGTTAAGTCCTTGGGGGCATGGGGAGGAGACTTTGCTTTGGTGACGGTCAATGAAAAAGATACTGATTATGCTACGGCAGTTCAACGAGCAAAACAGTATTTTTCAAGTAAAGGTCTTAACCATTTTATGTCGTATGATGAAGTTGTATTAGAGAATAATGCTACATTTGTTAGTCGTGAGCGTGGAAGTGTTTTAGGTTCTGGTGGCCATGTCTTACAATAGTTCTTCTCATTTAAATGCCAATATAAAAGCAGGACGTATTAAGCTATCTGCGCCAAGTAATATTGCGCTCATAAAGTATTGGGGCAAGAAGGGAAATCAAATCCCTGCCAACCCATCCTTTTCAATGACTTTAGATAAATCAAAGACAATATTTGACGTTGAATTCTCATTGAAGGGTCATTCGGCCTTTGAATTTTATTTTGAAGGAAAATCTAACGAGCAATTTAAATTAAAAAGTTTAAAACATTGGGCCATCGCGAAAGAAAATTTTCCAGAACTATCAAAAATTGACGTAAAAATTAATGCTCACAATACCTTTCCACACAGTGCGGGGATCGCCTCAAGTGCAAGCTCTTCAATGGCCATGGCCACGCTTGCCTGGATCCTAGGTGAAGGAATTTATAAAGATATAAATTTAATGCACAAAAAGGGGCCTCTCCTCCTTGTGGATATTTTATCATCTACTTATTCTGATCCCACTATGAGAAATCAGATTACTAGGAAAATTTCTTCATTGGCACGTCTTGGGTCTGGAAGTGCCTGTAGAAGTTTGTTCCCTTTTGGTGCCGTTTGGGGAAGTGGAGAAGTGCTTAGTCGTGCTATCAACCAAAATAAAACTAATTTTAATTTAACTGATCAGGCCCATAGTGAATTTGCGACAGGACTTAGCAGTCAATGTCCGGCCAGTAGTTTTTATGCACAATTGCGAGACAGTATATTGATTGTCGATGATGGGCCTAAACCGGTAAGTAGTCGAGAAGGCCACGGGCGCATGGATGGACACCCTTTTGCGGAAATTCGTTATAAAAATGCTGAGGATCGTTTGTCTCAAATAATAGAGACTAATTACACTCAATCAGCTGTAGAAGTTTGGCATAAGATTGGCCCAATAATTGAAGAAGAAACTCTAGAAATGCATGCCCTTATGATGGCAAGTCGACCTCCTGTCATTTTGTTAAAGCCGGCGACTCTTACCATCATAGAAGAATTAGGTAAATTTAGAATGGAAAGTGGAGCATCTATTTATTTCACTCTCGATGCTGGTCCAAATGTTCACCTATTGTATCCCGATTCTGAGACGGAGAAAAAAGATAGATTCATCCAACTGATTAAAAATAAATTGCCTGGACCATTGACGATGATAGAGGACCACGCTGGGCAAGGGCCCCGAATTGAAGAAATATTTACTGAGGCGCTGTCATGATCGGTGGTCGAAAAATTTCCAGTAAAATTTTATTATTCGGTGAATATAGCGTCATAAAAAACTCCATGGCGTTGGCAACCCCTTATAGGATTTTTGAGGGGCATTTAAAGTTTCGTCCTCATCAGGAAAGTAATAAACATGGAATAGATGCTGAATTAAAGGCCTTCTGCTCTTATTTAAAAGGTCTCGACCATAAAAAAGAGTTATTAGCACCCTTAGATTTGGATACTCTCGAGTTTGATATTTCACAGGGGCTAATTTTTGATAGCTCTATTCCTCAAGGATTTGGTGTTGGTTCTTCTGGGGCCTTGTGTGCTTCCATTTTTCAAGGTTATGCTAGAGAAGCGGCCCTCAAGGGAATGCGCGAGCGAGAAGGACTTGATTATTTGCAATTAAGAGACATGCTAGGCCAGATGGAGGCCCACTTTCATGGTGCGAGTTCTGGTATTGATCCTCTAATTTGCTATTTAGATAGACCCTTGCTGATCAAAGGCAAAAACGACATTCAGCTTGTGACTCTTCCAGATTATTCACAGGGAAAAGGTGGTTTATTTTTGTTAAACACCCATCGCCCACGACGTACAGAGCCACTCGTTCATTTATTTTTGGAAAAATGCAAAGATCCTGCTTTTTTAAAAGATTGTTTAACTCCACTCATTAATCATACTAATTTATGTATCCAACACTTTCTTGAAGGAAACGTTGTCAATTTGAGTGAAAATTTTAAATCGTTGTCCTTGCTACAATATGAATATTTTCGTCCGATGATTCCAAATCTTTTACATCCACTTTGGCAGCAAGGACTAGAGCACAATCATTTCTTTTTAAAATTATGTGGTGCCGGTGGTGGTGGATTTTTATTAGGGATGACTCAAGATTTTAAGATCGCGCGTGAAGCGCTGGGGACTCATGAGTTCCGCCCCCTCTATTATTTTTAAATAATTTATTAATTCGTAGGTTCGCCTGACAAATTGCGGATTTTTTGACCAATTTGTCCTGCAGGAGTGTAGCGCGGTCCACCTTCTATTTTTTCATGATTGGAAGAAAGTCCATTTTTCCAATCTTGTAAATGGTGGGCGGCCCTACCAAAAGTTCTTTCAACTTGCAGGCCTTCTTCAAGTCCACGTCTCGAGACTTCCAGTAATGCTCTTTTTGTTTGAATTCTTGCGACTGGAGATTGGGCATTTATTTGCTTAATGAGACCTTCAATAATCGCATCGCGATCTATTTTGTTGTTATAGGTTTCTAGGACAAGACCCTTCGTCTTCAGTTCGTCAGCAGTGAGCGGGAGACCTGAAAGGGCCAGATTTCGAGTCAAAGCTGGGCCAAGCATGGCGGATAAAATTCCCATGCCACCAGCACTTGGGACTAAACCTTTTACGAGGTGATCCAAGTGCCATAGGCAAGGAACCTTAGCGAGACGGATATCGGCCAGTAGGGAAAACTCCGCGGCCACATCTTTTGCCCCCTCACCTAAGTCTAAAATAATGGTTTGAGGTAGAAGAAAGGCCGCGTAAGTTAATCTTTGAATTCTTTCGAAATAATTTTTTAGGTCGTCTGTACTTCCAGAGCACAGTTCTTGCAGATTTGCGCCTTTGAAAAAGCGACCCTGTTGTCCTTGCAAGACAACGCTTGAAATTTGGAGGTTGGAGGTTAGCCAAGACCAAATTTGTTCAATTTCTTTTAAATGTTGGAGAGAAATTTCTGCTTCAGATTCTTTGGGAGAGATAAATAGGGCCTGGTTTTCACTGTCCAGATCGAGGGTAAACAATTGTAGTGCTAGAATTGAAGACACGGGCACCATCCTTGGTAAGTTTTCAAATGCTTGCATTTCTTAGGAAAGGCAATTTAACCAAGCACCATCCATTGGCACCGGTCGAAATATTCTCACCTTAAAAAGAGTGGCCTGTCAAATATGTCAAAAACCGAGCAAATTATTCGTGTTCTGAAAGGAATCTTTCCGCGCGGATAGCGGCCTGGCAACCAGAGCCAGCCGCAGTGATGGCCTGACGATAGTAATGATCTTGGACATCGCCAGAAGCAAAGACACCAGGAATTTCAGTTTCTGGTCCACCATTTTTGGTCATGATGAAACCCATAGAATCAAGGGGCAATTGACCATTTAAGAATTTTGTATTGGGTGTATGTCCAATGGCCATGAATAGACCATCTGTTGGTCTAATTTGTTTTTTGCCAGTGTTGATGTTGTGAACTTCAATAGCGTTGACTCCATTGGAATCTGCTTTTATTTCAGTAACTTCACTATCAAATAAAAATTCAATTTTTGGGTTTTTCATTGCACGGTCTTGCATGGCCTTTGAAGCTCTAAGCTTATCACGACGGTGTATGACAATTACTTTTGTAGCGAATTTAGTTAAAAATGTGGCCTCTTCCATTGCGGTATCTCCACCGCCTACAATATGAACAACCTTGCCTCTGAAGAAAAATCCATCGCAAGTAGCGCAAGCCGAAACGCCTTTACCGATTAAGCTCATTTCATTAGGGAGGCCAAGATATTTGGCCGAAGCTCCGGTTGAAATTATTAAAGTCTCAGCAGTACAAACCTCACCTTGCTCAGTGGTAATGGTGAAGGGACGCTTTTTTAAATCGACTGATTTTATGACTTTTGAAAAATATTTGGCCCCAAAACGCTCTGCCTGTTTCTTCATATTTTCCATTAACTCAGGTCCCATAATGCCATGGGGAAAGCCGGGAAAGTTTTCTACTTCTGTGGTCGTTGTTAATTGTCCACCAGGTTGAATACCTTCAAAAATTACGGGAGTTAGGTTGGCGCGTGCAGAATAGAGTGCCGCTGTATGACCTGCAGGACCGGAGCCAATGATAACAACCTTATGTTTTTCCATAATCACCACCAAACTTGTTGAATAAATTTTAAATTTTTAGAAGTTAGAATTTAGGAGCGCAATTACTGTTGTTCTTGCTCTTGTTCCTGATCTTCATCTTGCTCTTCAGCTTCACCTAAAGCTTCGATGGTGCCTACTTGCTTCTTAATGGCCTCAGGCCGATCATCTTTGTCAGGGTTTAACTGATAATAGGCCTGAACAGTGACAAGTTCTCCAGGATTCGGGGCCTCTTTTGTTGTTTCAAAGGCCTCACCAGTAATGGTGCACTTATATTCGTAAATTCTTTTGAACTTCTTTTTCATTTGAAAACCTTTTCCCAAAAATCTTTGGATTTATAGCCATTTAACTCGGTTTTTGCAATATGCAAAAGGGACTTTCTTATAGGGAATAGAGGTTATTTAAGGAATGAGACGCATTGCATTGTTGGCGCCTGCAATTTTTGCCCCCCTTACTATTCCCGGCCATTATCCCCAGGGCGCGTTAAAATAAATGGGCATGCTATGGAAAACACGAACTATTTTGAATCCTCGACAGGGACCTAAGGCCTTCGCCGAGTGTCTTTTTAGATGTTCCAAATTGGGAATTATTTATTTCCATTTTTTGGCAATTATTGTCTTTTCTAGCACCCTTCAGGCCTTTGAACTAGTTTCAATCCTCGATGTTTCTTCATCTGGTCGCTCTCTTATTTTGGATCGGGGTAGCTTGGAAGGAGTCGAGTTGGGAGAGTTTGCTCGCTTTGTTCTGCAGCAAGGTGATTTGGAAAATCCTAATCTTTCCAATGTGGCATTGGGAGAGGCCATCAAAGTCGAAAGTAATCAGTCAGTTTGGTACCTGCATGAGGTCGATAACAAATCAAAAATAAAAGGTGGTCAGCGAGTATTGTATGCTCGAGCGAAGGATATTTTGGAAGGTCGGCGACCATTTAAAACTTTAAATAAAGTCGTCATCTCTGGTGAAGAGGACCTACTTTCACAAAAAATGGATGAGTCGACAGAAGAACCTGGGATGGATTCCAAATTTATTCAAAATGAGGAAAATTTTGGAGTGGAATTGGAAGATGGAGAGTTGGTTAAAAGAGAGGAGTCAGATTTAGAAAAAGTTAGTTTTGAAAATCGAGATGAGGGTAAAAAAAAGGATAAGAAATTACCAGAAAAATACGTTGAAGCAGCAAGGCAGGAACTTAAAGAAGTACAAGTAGATTTAAAGCAAGCTGATAAAAAAGAAGGCGTGGATCAAATAAAAGAGCGAGAGGTTCTCAATCAATTAAATAGTAATGTTGATCAAAACATTGCAAAAGTTAATAAACAGCGTTTTGGTTTAAAGGGTCTCTACAATGACCAAAAGCGCGATGAACAAATGCGCTGGTTGGGCGGAAAAAGTTTTGAACGATCAACCTATGATCAAGTTAGAGATGAAAAGAAGGTGAGCGAAGTTATTGATCCCCGTTCCATTAAAAAAGCAGAGCAACAGGGGGATTTTTGGTCTGCGGATATGAGTGATGAACAATTGCGCCGTTATTTTGTGACCAGTGGTCTTGCCAAGGAAGTTGAGCGAAGAAAACTTGGATTGGAAAATAGGGAAGGAAATGAAATCCTTGTTCGTTATACCCAAGGTCTGATGGAGAATCATACGAGTGACGACCCCAATTTCCAATCGCTCTATGGCTCTTTTGATATTTCCTACGAATATCACCTTATGAGGACGACTAAAACCTTGCAAAATTGGTCCGTTAATATTGGTTATTTAAAAGGTCTTGGAAATTATGATGTAGGTGGCGTTAATGCTCGGGCCGAAGAGACTTCTTATAGGTTGGGGTTGCAATATTATTTCTATAATCTTCCATCCACCATCCGTGCTTATACTTGGTATGTTGGTTCTGCAATGAAAATGGGATCAAGCAACATCTCCTCGACCAGTCTTAGTCAAGAATACAAGTATCAAATGGTCGGGTTTGAATATGCCCAATTAGGATTCAAATATCGATTTTATAGTGGTGATGACTATGATGAGTTTTTTAATATTGGTGTAGGGATGACAGGACAAATATCCTTGGAGACGACCCAAAATCGCTCTAAAGAATTTTTGGCCGATGATATTGATGGCACATTTTCTACCAATGATTTAAAATTTGCATTAGGGATTAGTGTTATATTTTAGCAGGATGCTTATGAGCAAAAAGAGCAACTTTTGGAAAACATTATTTTCTAAAGAATCATTTCCTAAAATTCTAGGCCCCAGGCTTGTCTTGAGTTTTTTATTGGTCCTTCCTTGTCTGAAGGTAGGCGCGCTTGAAATAGATGAAAAATTGACCATGAGAATTTTAAACATTTCAAGTTCAAGAAAAACGGTGTTAGTTAATCGAGGAATGGAAGATGGTTTAGCAGTAGGCGATCATGCCAAGTTCTACTTGACTACAGGTATAGTCGCCCGTGGTATTATTCAAAAAGTCAGCCCATCTCGCTCAATTTGGAGTCTTTATCGTGTAATTGATGGGGAGCAATTATCCCTAGATAAAGTCATGAACCTAAAAATCGCTCAGCCAGTTAAATTAACTGATGATAGAACAAAAATGTTATCGCAAGATTCGGCCAATGAACCGGCGGCGATTCCTTTGGCCCCTGGTGCGGAGGATGGTGGTTCCATGGCAAAGTCCTCACCAGATGCAGGCATCACACCTGAGGATCAAGAAGATTTGGCAAAAATTAGTAGCGGTCCGGCCACTTCAATTTCAGTAGAAGAAACGGCAGGTTTAAGTCGTACCCGATCACTGGAGCTATGGAGTACTTTACATTTTTCAGGATTATCAACCTCCCAGGATAATACCAGCAGCGGAACTAGCTCTGGAAGTAACTCGACTCTGGATTTATCAGCTGGATTGGAAAAATATTTTATTGATAGAAAGTTGTGGCTTCACAATATGAGCATCATGGCCCTTTTCCACTATTCAAATAAAAAAGAATTAGGAATTGGTGGTGCAGAATTATCGCTTACGGCCATGGAATATGGCATTGGGGCCAATTGGCATTTTTGGGCCGATCCCTTTGCATATGGAAAACCCATTGGTTTTATCGGTGGTAGTTTTGGACTTGGTTCTACCCAGGAGTTTTTTGCACAGGATGACGGCGCAACTGTGGTTGAAGGTGAAACAGTTAAAGGCTCATCAAGTTTCTTTTCACTTGGCGCAGGTATCAAATACTATTTGGCCAAAGGTTGGGGCGGTCGTCTAATCGTCGATTACTATCGAAGGGCCGAGCAATATACCTTTGAAGATTCAGAGACCGATCTCTCTAAAGTTGTCTCCGGTCCGAGAGTGCAGATTGGACTTTCCTATCGTTGGTAAAGCGGTAAAATTAGAATTTAATTAATTTCCACTATTCTTTACACTTCCAAAGTGACCAAATTGATGAGCGATCGCGCCATTTGAATGGGTTATAGGCCAATAAAAAATCAGGATAAATGGAAGATTCTCTCTGGCATCCAAAATTTTTAAAATAATTCGTCTGCCCAAAGCGAACTTGTTCGGCATAACTGGATGTTAAAATAAGTATTGGGATACTGCTATTTAAATTGATAAGTGAATTTGGTTGCTCCAAATCGCTCCAATCAATAGGTTTGAAGTCGAGTGTTGGTCGGGAACCGTTCCAGCGCTTATAGAATGAAAGAGAAGGAGTTAAAAAATTTCCCTCTTCATTTTTAATTACGAAAATATTTGGTACGGATTCTGCTCGGTTATAAATAGCTTGATAGATTTTTAAGGGAGCATGTTGGCCAGAAAAAGTCATAATGGGCCAAACTAAAGATTGGAAGGCCAGTAACACTAATAAAAATCGATTTTGAGCTCTTTTTGTATTTGAATTCCACAATTGAGAGAGCGTGTTGTTTTGCCAAATTTTTATAAGTGAAAATAAAAGCATCATGGCCATTAATTCATAGGCGAAAAATAAAAATCGTAATTCTTTATGCCCAATAAATATGTGCCCGATTAAAAATGGAACGAGACAAAATATAAAAATATTTCGTCGCCAGGGCGTCAATAAACTAAAAGTTATGGTTCCCCAAAGAAGTAAAAAACCCAGTGGTGGTGGCCCTTTTTTTAAAATCAAAGAAAAATAATACCACCAAGGATGAACGCCGAATTGAGAGACACGATTTTCAATAAGGTTAAAATAAAAATACTGGAAGGGTGTAAAAATCCAATGACCTTCCTTCAGGGAAGCTTGAAGATTTGGTTCCAAAAATAGAAATTTTCCGTAGTAAAAGTTATCTATGACGGTGGCCAGCAGTCCAACTAGTAAAAAGCCTAAGGCGACATAGAGGATCATTTTAAAAAGGCGGGCGGGAAGGTCTTTATGAGTTGAAACAAACCATAAAAATAGTCCAATAACGGCGAGACCCATTTGGAATCGAATAAAAAACGAACATCCAATAAAAATCCCTGCCATAAAAGTTGGAACAAATAATTTTGTGCCATCTACCGATGCTGATTGCTTAACTGATTGACTAGCCGATTGTTTAACCGATTGTTTAAGTTTAACCGATTGTTTAAGAAGAAAGGCCATCGCCAATATAAAAAAGCTAATAGACCAATTTTCTCCAGAGGTACGCGACCATAAAAATGGAATAAACCATATGGCCATAAGAAAGGTTAAATTGATGCGAGAATGGACATTTTTAGTTCCTTGGAATAGTGGCCAGCTTTTTATTAAATCATAGGAGGCATATCCATGAAGAAGAAATCCCACAAACCTGAAATACCAACTCAAATAAAAGGGATTTAATTGGCAGTTAAATAAATTTGCAGCAATTTCTAATGGAGCTTTTAAAATGTGAAAAATAAATGGCAGGGTAAGAGACCTCATGGCCAAAGTAACATCCCAATTAAAATACTGGGGCTCAGCCTTGCCATTCATGGCATTAAGCAATTCAAGGACGGAGTAATGTTCGTCAGGATGATAGAAACCACTGTTGGCCCATGTAATGATTAAGGCCAAAGTTACAAAAATCAAGGTAAATTGGATTCGACCAATTCGCTCTAAGAATGACAATTTTCCACCGCAATTGAGATGCCCTGTCCAACACCTATACACATGGTTGCTAGGCCACGTTTTAATTTAGGGTTTTTCGCCATAATACTATTCATGGTGGTAACTAATCTCGTCCCTGAAGAACCGAGTGGGTGGCCTAAGGCAATTGCACCACCCCACAAATTGATTTTATTTTGATCAAGACCAAGTTTTTGAATACAGCCCAAAGATTGAGCTGCAAAAGCTTCGTTGAGTTCTATGACATCAAAATCAGAAATTTTTAAATTCAACTTTTGGCAAAGTCTTTCGGTTGAATGAACGGGGCCCAATCCCATAACATTAGGATGAAGGCCGCGGGATACTCCTCCTAAGACCTTTAGGTAAGGAGTGAGATTGTGGCGTTTAAGAAAATTTTCTGAAACGATACATAGGAGGCTCGCGCCATCGTTCATGGGTGATGAGTTCCCCGCCGTTACCGTACCGTCTGCTTTAAAAACCGGTTTTAATTTGGCCAATTTATCCAGCGAAGTGTCGGCGCGCACACATTCATCATTGGTGATTACTTGAGTCGATTTACCCTCAGTAATTGTTATGGGAACAATTTCATTTTTAAACCACTCACTGGACTGAGCAAGAGCGGCCTTTTTATGTGAATTAAGTGCGAACTGATCTTGATCTTCCCTTTTAATTTGCAACTGTTTGGCAACTTCCTCTGCCGTTTCACCCATGGTATAGATAGGAAAAAGTTCTTTCATTTTATCGTTCACAAAACGCCAGCCAAAACTGCTGTCGAACATTTTTTGATTTCGGTCAAAAGGTGAACTCGATTTTCCAAGGACGTAAGGGGCCCGAGTCATGCTCTCCACGCCACCGACGAGAATACAGTCGGCCAATCCGGCCACGATTTTACTATGGCCGTCGATTAACGCTTCAAGACCTGATCCACATAGTCTATTGGTCGTTGCCGCAGGCACTTCAAAGGGAAATTGGGCCAGTAGCATCGACATGCGGGCCACATTTCGGTTGTCTTCGCCGGCCTGGTTGGCGCAACCAACAATGATATCGTCAATTTCTTCTAGGGAAAAAGGAGAATTCTTTTTGAACTCTACCATGAGAGTTGCAAGAAGGTCGTCCGGGCGAACGGAGCCCAGGCTTCCCGCTATTTTGCCCATAGGTGTACGTTTGCTCCAGATAACGTAGGATTTAGATAAATTGTTCAAGCGTTCTCCATTTGTTGGTAAATATTTTGTATTTTCTCTTTATCATTAAGCCATGGGTGAGGTGAGTAGCGCGCATCATTTGTTTTCTTATAGATTGTATCTAGCAATAAATAAATATTCTCTGGGCCGATAGCTTTTAAAAATTTAAACGGTCCAACTGGATAATTGACTCCTAATTCCATGGCCAAATTAATGTCCTTTACACTGGCCAGGTTTTCTTCATAGGCGTACATGGCCTCATTCACGATCATGCTAATAATGCGCGGATGAGGAAACAGATTAAGTGAACCTCGCAATGGCAAAATACGAAGGCCTGGATTATTCCAGTGATTCATGGCGGCTTTCAAAATATTTTCCACCAAGGCATTTGCAATTGGTCTGGCCCAATAAACCTCCAAAGGAGTATTTGGGGTCCCTTTAAAACGAATATTATAAGCTGCCGTAAAAAATCCTAGGCAGTTTTTATAGCTAGAAAAATCTGGGATTAGCCACAGGTGTCCAGCTTCAAATAGAAATGCTTGTTTGGGATTATTTTCAAGCATTTTTTGTATATTTTTAAGGGATAGAAAATCTTCGACAACCCAAATACTACCTACTGGCCATTCACCAGCTTGCTTATCAGTTTGTTCCTCTTGAATATTCTCTTGTTCCTTCTGCATAAAATTTGTCTCAGGAATAAAAAAACCTTTTCCATTTTTTTTCCCGAGTGCTTTTTGCTCAATCATTATTTCTTGAAGTGCCATGGGCCGCATTCTTGGATTTTGATCCAGCGACTGAAATAACGATTGAGTTACTCCACCGTTAATATCCATTCCAATAAGGTCCATTAATTGAAAAGGGCCCAGCTTAAATCCTGCATTCAACATGGATTGATCAATAGATTCGAGCAGTGGACGCCAATTTAAAGATGTAAGATTTTCTTCTACAATCTGTCTTAACTTGTCGCGATTGATTTGAGATTGGGCTTCTAGGTTTGGTTGTAAAATATGGGAGGCGATCTGAAGTGCTTCCGTATAAAAAGATCTGGCTATTCGATTGACGATAAGACCGGGTGAATCCTTGGCCTTCACAACTGTTTTACCATTTTGATCTAAATTTTTAATGAGGTCGGAAGTTTTGGCGAGGGTGTTTGCATCTAAAGTTTCCGGAGTGCCAACCTCCACGAGCTTCATAAGAGTGGCCGGATTAAAAAAATGCAACGCAATGAGAGGGAAGGGCCGCTCCCCAACCTTTTGTTCTGGGCACATGCTGGATAATGTAAGGGAGCTAGAGTTACTGGCAAAAATAGTGTGGGAAGGAAGGTGGGGTTTTAAAAAATTGAACAGATTTTTCTTTGCTTCGACAGTCTCAATGATGGCCTCGATAACATAATCTGGGGCCAATTCTTTCAAAGAATGAACATTATCATACTGAATGACTTGAAGATTCTCTGAAGCCCAAGTTAGGACTGAGGATGAAATTTTCCCTTTTTGGATTAGATTAGATAAGTCACTCATGATCTGCTGTTGGGCCTTTAACGCCAACTCATGGTTTAAATCCATGAGCCAAACGGAGGCGTTGACTTGGGTTAGCCATTGAGCGATTCCACGTCCCATAGTCCCAGCGCCAACAACTAGAAACTTTGCCCAGGCCAAACTTGATGTTTGAGATGATGTTTCATTTCTGTTCATGCTATTAATTATCCAACTCTTTATTTGCCTTGATACACGGCAGGTCTTTTTTCTAAAAAGGCCTTGACGCCTTCTCGATAATCATAAGTGTCGCCCAATAGTCTTTGTCCAAGGGTTTCGGCCTGGGTCAAATTGTAAAAGCTTTGGTCCAAAGCAACACGACAATTAGATTTAATGACTTCTAAAGATTTTTTTGGCATTTTTGCCAATTCGTGGGACCGATTCAAGGCGGCTTCCAATGGATTTTCTGAAACTTCGTTTACCAGGCCCCATTCTTCCGCTTCATGGGCCTTAATGGGCCGATTGAGCATAAAAAATTCTTTGGCCTTCCATGGGCCCATTTTTTGCGTCAAAAAATAGGTAATGCCAGCGTCTGGACAGAGACCGATTTTAGAAAAACCAGCAACCCATTTACTTTCTGGATGTACTACGATGAGGTCACTGGCCAAGGCCACACTTATCCCTGCACCTGCCGCCACTCCTGGCATAGCGGCAATAATAATTTTTTTTGATTCCATGATCGCATTAATTATTGGTAGCCATTCATCTTCAAGTATGCGGCCAATATCAGGACCTTTCCATCGCTCTGGAGTTGCGGGCATACCTTTTAACTGGTCTAAGCCTAAGGAAGGATCACTGATGTCTTGGCCTGTGCAAAATGCTTTGCCTTCGCCAGTTAAAATAAGGCAACAAAATTCATTCATGCTTGAAAGTTTGGTTATGGCCCAGGCCAATCCCAGTTTGTCCTCAGAGCGGAGGGCATTGTAAACTTGGGGGCGATTAATTTTCAAAACGGCGGTCGTCTCGTGAAATGCGAAATCGATGGCCGCCTTGGGGTGATGAGTTTTGAAATCTGCAACAAAAGTATTATTTCCCATTACTTTAAAACTCCTCTTTCCATTTGATCTCTCTCAATGGCATCAAAAAGTGCTTGAAAATTTCCCTCGCCAAAACCGTTATGATTTTTGCGTTGGATAAATTCAAAGAATAGAGGGCCAACATAAGTTTTGGTAAAATTCTGCAATAAATAACCGTGATCATCTCCATCGACTAGTAATTGGCGCTTCTCTAGCAATTTTAAATCTTCATCAACCGTAATCCCGCGCTTTTTGATGTCCTGGTAATAGGTGGGGGGAATATTTAAAAACGAAAATTGGCGTTCTTGTAAATCTTCAATCGTATCAGTAATTCTAGCGGTTGTTAGTGCAATATGTTGAACACCCGCCCCTTTGTGTAAATCCAGGAATTCTTGAATTTGGCCTTTACCGGCTTTGTCGTCTGGCTCGTTAATCGGAATAATCACGGCACCGCCTTCTAATTGGACGACCTCAGAGAGAAGACCTGTTTTTGTCCCTTTAATATCGAAATATCGGGTTACTTTGAAACCAAAAACTTGTTGGTAGTATTGCACCCATTTTTTCATTTCACCACGAGGCACGTTGTTAGTTAGGTGATCAATTCTTGCAAGTCTCATTTTTAGAGGTCGATGGAAGGGATCATTTTCAACGTTGCTCATGTCGGCGCGAAAATGATTCATTGGTCGCTCAATAAATTCCATTTCAACATCGCCAAACCCGCGGATGCGTGCCGTTCGAAAATTGCCATGTTCTACAATTTGTTCTTGCAGGGGTTTAATAACTTGACCACCGCGACGTTTTGCCTCATCAATGGCCCATTTTGCGTCCTCGACTAAAAATGAAAGTGTACAAACGCCTTCGCCATGTTTTTGGAAATACTGATGGGCGTGAGATTCGTGGTTTGATTCAGTATTATAGAGAAAACGAATTTGACCTTGAGAAAATAAGACCTTTGACTCATCGTGGTTTTTTGCAGTTAAGGCAAAACCTAATCGTCTAAATAAATCAATTTGTCCCCAGGGTGTTTTTTCTGATTTTTGCCAAGGAATATTTGAACAAAACTCAAGATGATCAATGGCCAAAATACCTAGGGGGTTGTTTTCGCTTCGCTTTAATGCAGAGGAACCAGAATGACCACCCTCGCCAGCTTCCATGGATAAAAAATTTGATAGATTTGAAATTTTATTCATCGATACTCCTGTGGTCGTGGAGGGGATATTTGTAGGGCCTTATTTTGGCCCACCTAGGCTCGTTTTCCAACCTAAAGTTTCTGGATTGTTAGGTGGACGAAGGACAACCCGTGTCTATAAAATAAGTATAAAAATTGATAAAAAGGAAACACTTTGTCATTAGATAGATCACCCCGGGTACTCTCTGGTAATGAAATAATTGTGGAGGCCGCCTTAGAAGCAGGCGCTAGACTGTTGACGGGCTATCCGGGAAGTCCCTTGGCCGATTATTTTAACATTCTCGAAATGCGGCAAAAGGAACTAAAGGAAAAGGGCATAAGAGTTGTCATCGCTAACAATGAGGCCAATGCGGGAGCCATGGCCAGCGGTGCAAAATTGGCCGGTCAAAATGTAGTCATTGCCATGAAATCCATGGGCCTACATGTGGCATCGGATGCACTTTCCGTGGGAAATTTTGCCAATACTAAAGCCGTGGCCATAGAAAATGATAAAGATCCTCTATGGCCAGGTGTCGTTGTCGTTGTTGGTGATGATCCTTGGTCTATTTCAACTTCGACTCCCGCCGATTCAAGATTTTTGTTTAAGCACCTGCATATGCCCTTTTTGGAACCTTCAAATCCCGATGAGCTTCGGCTATTCCTGAAGGCGGCAATGGTACTTTCGCAAAGAAGCTCGCTGTATGTAGGTGTCCTGCTCACGACTGCTTTGGCTGAGGGTGGGGGGCGGATTGATTTCCAGCAAGATGATATAAAAATACCGTACTGGCCCAAAAATTCTCAAACAACTCTAGATCCAAAGACTTTTGATTTGGGAATTCAAGTCATGGTTCCGCCCAATAGTTTGAACGCGGATAAAATTATGGAGGAGCAGAGGTGGCCTCAATTTAAAAAAGAATATACAAGGCTTCAACAAGCTTTCCAGTTGGATAAAATTTACGGTGCTAAAAATGGTAAAATTGGTTTTGTAAGTTCTGGTCACGCCTTTGAAATTGTACGTGAGGTATTGGAAGGTGAGGGTTTATTAAGCGAAAATCAAGCGATAGGGCTTTATAAATCTGCTAGTAGTTATCCGCTTTATGAAGAAGGTTTAATCAAATTTGTTTCTGGTTTTGATTTGATCGTTGTTGTGGAAGAAAAGCGTGGTCTATTAGAGCAAGAATTGGCCAATTTAATAATCTCCAAACCTCAATTGTCCCAAAAGAAAATTGTTGGGAAGCACCATGCAAAATTAATCGGAGAACACAAGGTTTATTGGTCCAACTCGGGCGGGTTAACCCATGAGCATGTACTGCAGCTTATTTATGATTTAGGGATTTTGGTGAATCGTAAGGCCGTCCAGGGGAAAGAAATTTCCATAGACTGTTTTGCGCCTCATTTCAAAGTTCCCGTAGAAGTGCTATCCGCTCCACGATTCCCAACATTCTGTCCTGGTTGTCCACACCGAGAAACTCTTTCGGTGATGAAGGAAGTTCGGTCAGTTTTGGCAAAAGAAAATATTTCCCTCATTAGCCATGGTGACGTGGGTTGCTATTCACTTTCCTTTCTTCCGCCTTTCAAAGAAATGCACGACTTATCAGCGATGGGCCAAGGTGGGGCCATGGGGTCAGGTACCGATCTTTTTACTACCAATCCAAGCGTTGTCCTGATGGGTGATTCGACCTTTTTTCATAGTGGAATGGTCGATGTTTCTCATTCGGTTCAATGTGGTCATTCAATAACTTACATTTTGCTAGATAATGACAATACGGCCATGACTGGTCATCAAGTGACTCCGGTGACAGGTCATTCGGTGGAAGGTCATAAACGTCCAAGGCAAAAGATGGCCCAAGTTGCCAGATCGCTTGGAGTGAAAGATGTCTTTGAAGTTAATCCGAGTGACAGATATTTTTATCTTAATTTGTTTTTATCCGTGGTTAAAACTCCAGGAGTTAAAGTCATTGTATCAGATAAGGAGTGTGGACTTACTTATCAAGGGAAAATAAAGGCCCAAGAACGGCAACTCTTAAAATCAGAGGGCGTCGTACCAATTAAAAAATTTTTCCAAATAAACCCAGATGCTTGTGAAGATTGTCGAGTTTGTTTGGATGAAACAGGTTGCCCCGGATTAACGAAAGTATTTGATGCTTATGGGAGTAAAGTAGCGATTGATCCCAACATATGTGTTAGTGATTCTTATTGTACGAAACTAAAAGCTTGTCCTTCTTTCGAGCAAGTTGAAGTTTTTAATTATAATGGGGGGACTTCAAAATCTGATAAACCCTCTGAGGAAATATCAAAAGATCGAAACAAGAATCTTAATAATATTAATGGAGAAACAGCACCTGATTCCTCAATTCATTTTGATAAAATTGTAAATGGGATGTTGTGGAAAATTTTGATCATTGGTGTTGGAGGTTCTGGAATAACCACAATTGGAAAAATATTGGCAAGTGCTGGTGAAAAGATGGCCGACCAGTGGAGGACAAAAATTGGTTATAAATTTATGGAACAAAAAGGGTTGGCACAAAGAAATGGTAGAGTCAGCACTCATTTAGTGCTACACCCTGCCACTCATGCTGCTTCACCTGTAATTGGAACTTCCCAGGCCAATGTTATTCTTTCTACTGATTTATTAGACGCCGCGAGCGCCCTTAATTACTTAAATGAAAATGGAATAATCATAAGTGATGAGGAATTTCAATATCCTCTATCCATTCTCCTTGATCGAGAGGAGGAAAAGAAGGCCACATCACCTTCTCAGTTAAAAGAAATACTTGCCCCGATGGGGGAACGAATAATTTTAGGACCATTTAAAAAAATTGCGACAGCAAAATATGGTCATTCTGTATATGCCAACAGCATGATTTTGGGTGTTGCCTTTGCGCTAGGGAAAATTCCTTTTTCAAAAGAAGATATAGTCGCGGCGATTAAAGCCGGATTTGTTAAGAATCAAGATGTTCAATCAAAAAATATTGAAGCCTTCGTGCATGGAATTACCTGGTATCAGAATAATAAAATAAATCCAAGCAACATAAAACAAGGCAGCAACTTCAACGAAGGTGACATAAAGGTCGAGTTAAGTCTTCTTAAAAAATCGCTTACAACAAGCTATTTTTGGCCTTGGAATAAATCAAAGGCCGCTCAAGGCTTTGAACAATTTTCTAATTTATTTCGCGAAAAGATGCCCCACATTCCAGTGCGGTATCAAGTTCAATACATTCATGACCTATTAGTCTTTGATTTGGACAATGTTGCTCATAAAACATTTAAAGAAATTCAGGGCAATTTAGAGCTGATTAAATCAAAATTCGATTCTCGCAATCTTGATTATGAAAATTATTGTATTGCAATTCGCACCTTGATGAAGACTTACTTTATCAAAGACGAAGTATTTGTTGCTCATCAAATGATATCGCCGGTTAAACAAAGTAGAGATTCGGCAGTTTATTCCCGCCTTGGAAAAAGCTACGCCATTACAAGAATTAATCGGCCAAGTTTTGATTTAGGCGCAAGAAAGATTGAATTTGACCTTTCTCCTCGTTATTGGATGTTGGCGGTTATGCGGCATCAGCGTTGGCTGAGAAATGTCCTTCCAGCATGGCATCGCAGAGAACGAGATATTTCTATGGCAATAAGAAATAAAATATTGAAAATATGTTTGGAGTCTAGCGATCAAACAAAAATATATAAAAAACTAAAAAGTTTAGAAAATATTAAGGGTTACAGACATGTTCGTTATGCCAATGCCATCAAATATAATCTTGATGTCATGGATGGTTAAAACAAGTTCAGAGATCATTAATTATGCATAATTCAAATAAGCAAATTTCTCATGCGGTAACTTTAGTACTGTGGAGTCAGAAAGCAATGCCGAGTAAGGGAAATGCGGATATTGAAATTTTAGTTGTCGTAAGAGATAAAAAACAAAAGGTTTATCCAGGTTTTACATCTTTGCCTGGCGGCAAATTAGACAAAGATGAATGCCTATATCAAGATGATGATTTTAAAAAGTTTTATCAGCATGGAATTTTGCCAGGTTTAATGAGGGAAATTGAAGAAGAGTTGGCCTTCAATATTAAAGAAGTATCCTTGAAAACTAACAATGAATTTCGCTATCTGGGTAGGAGTACAACTCCCGAGTTTTGGCCACAAAGATTCATGAACTACTATATTGGACTTGAGATTCCCGATGACAAATGGCCATCCTTTGCAAGTTCCTCCGAAGAGCATTTTTGGCAAGGACGAATCAATTTAGAGACCTTGTTAATGCAAGATATGAACGGAGAGCATCTCATGGTTCCTCCGACCCGCAACTTATTTCATCAATTTAAAGATACAGTCTTGCAAGACGGTACTTTAGACCAAAAATCGTGGAATAATAATCATCCTGAGGATTGTGTTCCCTTGTTGGAATTTCAATATGGACTTCCAATGGCCTTGCCTCTTTCACCCACCTTCCCACCTGCCAATCGTACCAACGCCCTGTTGTTAAAATGTGATGCTGCGGGAATTAACCATATTTTAATTGACCCATCTCCATTAAATGACGATGAATTAAATAAAATTTTCAAAACATTCTCAGGAATTTCAATTAAAGAAATTCTTATCACTCATCATCATCCAGATCACCACCATTTGGCATTGGAACTTGTTCAGCGTTGGGATACACAAATACTGATGTCTGAGCAAACCTTTAAAAATATAAATAAAGATTTTGGTGAAAATTATCTTAAACCTTTTAGAGAGAAGATAAGGTTCCTCAAAGAAGGTGATACAATTGGCCAATTTCATGGAAGGCCCTGCCAGGTATGGCATGTACCAGGCCATGACAATGGTCAATTGGCCGTTATTGATTCAAAAAAGAGATTTGCTTTTGTCAGCGACCTAATTCAGACAATAGGTACCGTCGTAATCGGTGGTGAAGAGGGAGACATGGGAGATTATTATAATAGTCTTAAACGATGTATTTCCTTTGGACCTTATGCAGTCTATCCCAGCCATGGTTTGCCAATGGGAGGGGTAGCCCAACTTGAAAAAACATTAGAGCATCGGCAGGAAAGAGAAAAGCAGATACTAAATTTATGTTTAGCGGGAAAAAATGATCAGCAAATCCTTGAAGGTATTTATGTCGATCTACCTGTAGAGCTTCACTATTACGCTTTAAAAACAATTGAAGCGCATAAAAATAAATTAAGGAAAGAGGGAAAAATATGAGTACGACACCTATTGCGATGAAAAGTTATTTAAGGGGAGAATGGCACCAAGGTGCAGGTGCATCAACTGAATTATTAAGTGCGATAGATGGTCAACCAATCGCGAACTTCAAAGAGCAGACCATTTCCTTCGATGAGATATTAAATTATGGTAAAAGCAAGGCCGGTCCTATTTTACGTAAAATGACATTTCGAGAGCGGGGTGCGGCCTTAAAGAAAATTGCTCTACTTCTCATGGAACATAAAGAGGAGTTTTATAAATTATCTTATTTTACGGGTGCAACAAGAATTGATAGCTGGATTGATATTGAAGGAGGAATAGGAACGCTTTTTGCCTATGCTTCAAAATCCAAGCGGGAATTCCCCGATCTTCCCCATTATGTCGACGGGAAAGTTGAACCACTTTCAAAGGGTGGAACATTTGTGGGGCACCATGTTTGCGTCCCGCTTGAGGGAGTGGGTCTGCATATTAATGCGTTTAATTTTCCTATTTGGGGAATGTTAGAAAAATTTGCCGTTACATTTTTGGCGGGTGTTCCTTCTGTTGTAAAACCTGCAAGTGTGTCAGGTTTCTTGGCCCATGCGGTCGTTGATAAAATAATTAAATCTCAAATATTGCCAGAGGGGTCATTACAATTGTTTTTTGGGCGCTCAAAAACTATGTTTGATAGTTTAACCTATCAAGATGTAGTGACTTTCACTGGTTCTGCCGAAACGGGAAATCAATTGCGATTAAGGCCCAATATAGTCAATAATTCCATTCGCTTTAATTTAGAGGCAGATTCTCTGAACTGTTCAATCCTGGGGCCAGATATTCAAGATGGTAGCGAAGAGATCGATATTTTTATTAAAGAAGTTGTTAGAGAAATGACTGCGAAAGCAGGACAAAAATGTACTGCCATTAGAAGGATATTTGTTCCTGCAAGTAAAATCAATTTGGTGGCCGATAAATTGAAGGCCAGATTAGAAAAATTAGTGATCGGTGATCCAAGATTAGAGCAAGTAAAAATGGGTGCTTTGGCCAGCGTTGGGCAAAAGGCCGACGTTCAGTCCAAAATAAATATATTGAAGCAAAGCTGTGAAATATTTTATCAAGGAAAGGAACAATTTCTTGGAGACAATACAAATAAAGGAAGTTTTCTTACGCCTCATTTGTTATTGGCAAAAAATCTTTCAGATTTAGCACCTCATACGATAGAGGCCTTTGGTCCTGTTTCAACTCTCATTCCTTATCAAAATCAAAATGATTTATTTCAGTTTGTAAGATTGGGCGGTGGAAGTTTAGTTGGCTCGGTTGTGACTTGTGATTCGCATTTTGCTATGGATTTACTCTATGCTGCTGGCCCACACCATGGGCGTTTGCTTTTTCTTGATCGCACAAGCGCCAAAGAGTCTACTGGCCACGGTTCACCAATGCCTCAACTTGTTCATGGAGGCCCAGGGAGGGCCGGAGGAGGAGAGGAATTGGGCGGTGTGCGCGGAGTGCTTCATTATATGCAACGATTGGCCATTCAAGGATCACCGACAATGGTGGGAAATCTCACCGGTCAATTTATCAAGGGTGGTCATATAATAGAGAGTGAAATTCATCCCTTTAAGAAAAAATTTAATGAGCTTACGATTGGACAAACTATCACGACGCATAAAAGAACCATTACAGAAAGTGATATTGTTCAGTTTGGGAATTTAAGTTGGGATCATTTCTATGCCCACACAGATGACACTTCGGTGGGGGCCCCGGGCGACTTATTTGAAAAGCGCGTGGCCCATGGATATTTTATTTTGGCCGCAGCGGCCGGATTATTTGTCGAACCAAAAAAAGGTCCAGTCCTTGCCAATTATGGCCTCGATGAATTTAGGTTTATTAAGCCAGTCTATGTTGGGACTACCATCGCGGTAAGACTCACTGTTAAAGAAAAATTGGTGCAAGAAAAACGGCCAGATGATCATAAGGCCAAGGGTGTCGTGAAATGGTTGGTCGACGTCTTTGACCAAACAGGCGAAACCGTTGCCATTGGTACAATTTTGACTTTAGTAGAACGGTCTGAATAACTATTTCCCTAGGGGAAATTATTTTAAGACAAACGTCCTTGGATAATTTGTTCTACTACTTCTGGATTAAGAAGGGTGGTCACGTCGCCAAGTGAAGAAAGTTCACCTTCTGCAACCTTTCTTAATATCCTTCGCATGATTTTGCCTGATCTGGTTTTTGGTAATCCCGGTACAAATTGTATTAAGTCTGGTTTCGCGATGGGGCCAATTATTTTATTCACGGTCGCTAATATTTCTTTGCGGGTTTTCTCGGGATCTTGAGGCATGCTGGTACAAATACAGTAAGCGTAAATCCCTTGGCCTTTAATCTTATGCGGATAACCTACGACGGCAGACTCTACAACCTCTGGGTGATCATTAATGGCATCTTCAATTTCTGCCGTGCCAAGTCGGTGACCACTAACATTGATGACATCATCGACCCGGCCAGTGATGCGGTAATAATTTTGGGCGGTTCTTTTGGCACCGTCACCGGTAAAATAATAATTCTTATATGCTGAGAAGTAGGTCTGCCGAAATCGTTCGTGATCACCATAGACGGTGCGGGCCATTCCTGGCCATGGGAATTTTATGCATAAATTTCCTTCAACTTCGATTGAATCGCTAAAGGGAATTTCCTTGCCACTGGGGTCCATCAAAACAGGAACGATGCCAGGGAGGGGCAAGGTTGCATAGGCCGGAACAGAAGGAGTGACGCCAGCGAGTGTCGATATCATAATTCCACCAGTTTCTGTTTGCCACCACGTATCGACAATGGGACATCGACTATGGCCGATATTTTTGTTGTACCACTCCCATGCTTCTTCATTTATTGGTTCGCCTACGGAACCCAAAACTTTGAGGGAAGTGAGTTTGTGCTTTTTAACATGCTCAAGGCCAGCGGCTTCGAGTGCACGAATGGCCGTTGGCGCTGTATAGAAATGGGTGACTTGAAGGCGGTCAACTTCGGCCCAGAAACGACCTGCGTCTGGATAAGTTGGAACTCCCTCAAACATCACAGTGCTGGCACCATTAAGAAGTGGGCCATAGGTTAAGTAGGTGTGACCGGTAATCCAACCGATATCAGCGGTACACCAAAAAATTTCTTTTGATTCAGGTCTCGGATCCATTTGGAAAACATTGCGAAAGGTTTGAAAGGCATAAACCATGTAGCCACCAGTGGTATGCAGAAGACCTTTTGGTTTGCCGGTTGATCCGCTGGTATAAAGTATAAATAAAGGATGCTCACTGTCGACCCATACTGCTTTATGTTCATTTTTTACTCGGGATAAAAGTTCGTGAAGCCAAAAATCTCGGCCCTCTTTCCATTCAATTTTTTGTGCCGTTCGTTTGTGAACCAAAACTTTTTTTACGCTTGGACATTGGGCAAGAGCTTCGTCGGCAATGGCCTTGAGGCCAATAGTTTTGTCGCCACGGAATCCACCATCATTAGTTATTAGAAAAGTGGCCTGGCAATCTTGAATTCGACCAGCAAGCGACTGGGCCGAAAAGCCCCCGAAGACGACAGAGTGGATAGCGCCAATCCTCGTCGCGGCCAAAATACCTATTAACAGTTCAGGTACCATGCCCATATAAAAGCAAATCACATCACCTTTTCTTACTCCCATGGTTTCAAATACATTGGCCATGGCACAGACTTTTTCATGCAATTGTTTATAAGTAATTTTCTCAATTTCTTTATGGGGATCATTGGCCACAAAATAGAGGGCGGGTTTATTGGCAAGAAGGGGAAGATGCCGATCAAGGCAATTGAAAGATAAATTGGTTTGAGCTCCTGAAAACCATTGAATATTTAAATCACTGAAGTTTCCACTTTGAACTTGGTTCCACATTTTTTGCCAATGGAGTTTTGTGGCCACGCTGGCCCAATACTGATCTGGATTTTCTAAAGCATCCTTATACTGTTGTTTGTAGTCCTCAATACTGTTAATTGTTTCCATAAATCCACCATAGGCCTTATGAACTCGTAACAATTTGAAAGTTCAAAAGGGCCGTAAAAAGTTTAGTCAGCATCTTAAAAAGGTCTGAAAATTCTATGGTAAAAACTTTTCAGCTGGCAAACATTGTTGGCACTTTGATTTTCCAAAAAGGGCCGTCTAAAGTTTCATCAAAAGGCAATAGAAGCTTTTAAAAACAATAGGTTAGGATAAGCAATCACCAATGTTTGAACAACTAGGTCTAAGAATTTTGAAAAAAGATTGATCGGAATTCAACCAAAAGTCACAATGATAGAAGAGTAGCGATTAAAACACTCAAGTTTTATGTCGATTATGGCGATTAGAAAGACCGAATAGAGGTGTCAAGTATGAAAAAGCCATTTACTAGGAAAGGCCAAATGAATGTTCGAGCGATGAATCTGGATGAAACCAGAGAACAAAGTCTGCTAACAATCCTTAGGGCCGGCATGATTTTGATGGGTCTTTTTTCCTTTATAAGGATTCAGTATTCATGGGGGGGTGTTGAGCTTAATCCCGAGGTAACGAACGTAATAGCGGTTGATAGTTTTAAACATGTCATTCATGAAACACTTGACGTTATTGGATTAGCAACCCCGAGAGGAAGCGTTCATGCGACTGGGATTGTATCCTGTCCAACTCCTGAAGCTTCTCCCATCCCAGAAGGAGCTAGCGCTTTGGCAAGTGGTTATGCTTGTACACAATATCGAAATGCTAGTATGCGACTTCACCCAGAGCAATACGCTCAGTTTTGTCAGTGCGTGGCCGAGAAATCTGCCGTTGCCCCCAATGGTGAATTGCCCTATACCAGAATGTCCCAAGAAGATTTTATTCGCCTAGAGGGTTATGCCATGAAGGCGGCACTATCCCTAAAAGTTATGGAACTGCGAAATAATTTAAGAGGTGCTTCCAATATCCTCACCTATGCAGCATTTACACCGCAATTTAGAAATAAAGTACTTAAACCAGATCTCGCTGGAACACAATGTTTACCAGGTCGTATCGGCTCCTATTTGGATGGCCTTGTAGCGAGTGGGAAATGTTCTGCTGATGCACTTACAAAAATAAATAATAGTGGTGCTTTGACGGTAAATTATAATGGAACGACACCTGTACCAGAGAGTCGAAGATACGTACCCAATGCGACTCGCAATTTTGGGCATTTTCTAGAAGATCAAATGGCAGATACTTTCACACGTCGATTTGAGGCCGTAAGGCCCGAAGGCGTTAACAGTCCTGATACCGTTAGAGCGGAGTGGATTTTGGCGCAAGGGACAGAAAATGCTGTGCTTATCCAGGATTTAGATCCAAATATTGGTGGGGTTGAAGGTGGCTCAATTGATCCCAATGCCACTCCCCATGCCGTCTTGTTGCAGGCTTTGCGCGCCTACCAATCTGACAGAAATTCCAGTTTAAGTGATGGCAAAGCGAGGGTCAGAGCGTTTTTTGAACAGCTTACTGAAGAACAAAAAACTATTTTAGCGCAAAACGCAGTTATTTTTACCAATACTTCTGAGTACAATCCCCATGCCACTAATCCTGCCAACGCTTTAACAATTAGGCCCCAATTATTTGCCAGATATATTGAAAATTTGTCTTCAGATTTCAGAATGTCAGAAGCCGATCTTTTGAACTTTGAAAATCCCGCTACAATGGCCCGTTTGAGGGGGCAGTTTGGTAGCGTCTTTCAGGCCCATGTAGGAAGTGAAATTGATAAGGCACTAGAAGACTGCCAGCGCTTTATGGTGAAAGAGATTGAGGAAAAAATTTGTCCAGTTATTAATAATCAAGAATATCGCTTGTCAGATCTCGTGAGAGTTTTGGGAACTGGTGAATTGCGCAGCCAATTTGGTCGCTTTATGCGACTTGCTTCTAATTTGCCAATAAGCGGCGATGCATCGGCCAAGATTGAGTTTAATAGCGAACAACTTCTTTGTTACTCTTATGCAGATAGAACTGCTATGAAAACTGTCTTTAGCTATAATGCTGGTAAACCTATTACTTCGGCCAGTACTGTTTTTTCAATTAATCCAAGTACAATTGCAGGTTCTGATTTAGACGATATTCCAGATGCCGCCGATTTAAATCAACAGGAAGTTGCCGCTAGAAATGTCAATGGTGCTATTGGTGATAGAATGAGAAATAGTGGCAGTAGTACCTACGTGGTTGATCGCGAGCAGCTAAATACTATTGTTAGAAGTTATTCATCTTCCAATTCAGGTGATAATAGTGGTCAAGGCTCTTCCAAATCGCTTGGAGGTAGTTCGGGTGGAGGCGGAGGTAAATCAAATTCTAATGGCAATCCCAATCCAAGTAACCCTGATCCAAGTGGTCTTCCTATTGGTGGAAATGGCGAAGGCATTGGTGGGAATTCCTTTGGTGCATTTGGAGGAGGCAGCTCCTTTAATAATGGCTCAAGTTTTCTACCCAATGGTGGAACGCTTGGAGGTGGACAGAGTGGTGGAGCAACTTTGGCCAGTGATGGAAGTGATTCTTCTGGACCCGCGGTAGATCCAACGGCCGATTTTAATGCACGCTTTGCCGAATTACAGAGACAAATTGAAGAAAGAGAAAAGCGTCTGGCCAAGGCCTTGGCCGGAAATGGGGCCAAAGGTGGCGACTCTATTGTGGGAGGTGCTCGCGATAGGGATGAAGAAATAGCTTCCTTAAGAGGCGAATTAGAAAAATTAAAAAAAGAACTTAAGGCAACGCGAGAGGCAGCAAAAAGCGCAGGTATCAGTTTGCCTGCCGCAACTCCCGCCAAAGCCGTTGCTGGAGTTGGTGATGTGAGTGGAGGTAAATCTGGTGCAGGTGGCGCCAGTCCTCCAGCTGCGCCAGGCGCACCCGGCGCAAGTGGTGGTAGGGTTACAGTTGTATCTCCGGGTCTTGCACCATCGTTTAGCGAAGGTGGCCCAGGCGGAGGTAGTACCGGACAGTCTTTAACAGGCTCGGACCTTTCAACATCGCTAGGTTTCACTCGAAATTTTGGCTCTGCCCCCTTAACTTTAAACGGGAATACATTTGAACCAGGATCTTCGACACTTCTTATTAGTCGAGTCGATTTTGATGGTGCGGACGATGTAAAAAGAGGACAAATCTACGCCCTGGCAGCTGGCAGACCCATCTATGTTGTTAATCAAGATAATTCAATTTCCATTTATGTGGCACAAGGCAATGGTGAAGAAGGACTAATAGTTTATGTCCCAGAAGGAACACCAAGCGCACCAGTCGTTGCCAAAAAAGGCACGGGCTCCAAAGGCGCGAAGCGTGCGCCTGCTTCGGTTGTGCCAGTTCCAACTGCAACACCGACCCCGACACCAAGGGTGAGACATAGTGAATTGCTCGATGTGATTGAAGGAGCTGGTAACTAAAATAATTTTGCTGGTTAAATCTTAATGAAGACTTATGGGGATAGGTCTTCATTTTAAGGAGTGGCACGTATGAAGAAGCAAAATGTTGATAATCGAGAGAAACTTATTCTTGAGCATTTGCCCCAAGTCCGTTTGTTGGCGCTTAAACTAAAAAAACGGTTACCTGCCAATATAGATTTAGATGATTTAATTTCTGCCGGAACAGTTGGACTGTTAGATGCAGTTAATAAATTCAATCCAAAACTAGGACATAAATTTAAAACCTATGCGGAATTTAGAATTCGTGGCGCAATGATTGATGAATTGCGAGACCTTGATATTTTAACTCGAAGTAAGCGAGGAAAATTAAAGCAAGAAGAACGTAACAGATTTCATTCCAGTAAAGAACATCAGCAGTACCAAGGTGGCCAGGGAGGCTCGGAACAAATGGGCCAGGTGATAAGTTTTGAAGATGCAGTAAAATTGCGCAACCTTCGAACAACGTTAAATCGTGCTCAAAATGAAACCTACGATAAAATTGCAAGAACGAATGAAAACGAAAGAATTCGCGCTGCTATAGAACAGCTTTCAGATAGAGAAGGAAAAATATTAACGCTTTATTATTTTGAAGAACAAAATCTGCAACAAATAGGCAAAGGTCTAGGACTTTGCCAGGCCAGGATTTCTCAACTTCACATGGAAGCCAAGTGTAAATTGGCCGAATGGTTAACGGGTTGCGGTCATGAAGAAGAAAGTATTGAGCTCGTGGCCTAAATATTCATACTAAATATCCATAGCCAATTTGGAATTTACTTTTTTTCGATCACTTTTGAATTATTAAAATTATTTTTGACCTTTTCCTGAGTATTCAGGAAGGTCACGTTATCAAGGGTCATATTAGAGTTGTGATTTAATAAAAGGCCAAAGCGACAATTCTGCAAGGTCGTTTTATTAAGGAATGCTCTACTATCTGAAGATTCTAAACAGGATTCACCACTGGAAAAGGAAGAATTTTTGGCCACGATGGCCGATTTCTTTTCAAGAAAAAGGGCAGAATCAGAAGCATTGATTACAGCAGAGTTTGATAATTCTACTTGAGCTCCATCCCTCAACCTCAATCCAAACTTTCCACCCTTGATATTAGTCTCTTGTAAATTAATTTTACTCTCTTGGCCTTGCACCATAATAACTGTATCTAAGGATTCAAATTGAGATTTCTCTACGACTATTACGGGGCCATATTTTAGTTCTAGTGCATTGCCATCAGTGGCCTTGATGTTGCTGTTTGTAAGACTACCTTTTACGCCACTCGCGAGAAAAATGCCTCCAGGACAGTTCTCAATCTTAAAATTATCGATTGAAATGGTACCGTTATAAATAATAATGCCATGGGCACGACAGTTCTCGACAATCGAACTTTTGATTTCTACCTTTCCAATAAAATTTTGAACACTACTTGTAATGGAGACTTTATTGTTAGAAAGTTGTGAATTAAATATTTGGACTTGAGCTTTGTCTTGGAGAAAAATTCCATCATTGGATTGGCCAGCACTTAGATAGGAGTTCTTCATAAAAAGTTGGGCGTCTCTGGTGAGATGGATCAAATTTTCATAGTTAGAAGAAGTAATGTGAATTTTAAAAAAGGCCAATTCTCCTTCTTGCATAGATATCAATGACCCACTTTGATACTGAGCTTCTCTGGCCACCATAGTTAAATTTTCAAATTCTATTTTCTTAGGAGAGTTTTTATCAAAATTGAATTTTATTTTTTGTTTAATAATTAATTGAACATCGTTGATATTCTCGCCAATGCCTCTAATGAGGACACTTTTATGGGAAGGCCATTCATTAATTTCATAGCGGCCTGGTGCTATATCTAACACATCTAAATCTTGGGCATTATGTAAAATGTTTTCTAAATCGATACCATCACTATTGGGATCAGTGGTTGGAGCAATTCGCCAAATTCCTTGCTCCTTACTTTTCTGGGGGGTGAATTGGCGCTTTTGGTTGAATTTAACTCCACGTTCCATTTGGGCCCTAACAATGGAGGACCGAACCTCGGGACGGTTTAAATAGGCCATCAGTTTTTGGTAATAGGCATTAATTGGAGGCCATTGCAGAAGGCTCCAAAGACCAACTAAAGCTAAGATTAGCACAACCATTTTGAGAAAAAATTTTGGCCAAAAAGATGGAGAATTGTTGCTCATAGTTATGCCTTTTTTATAACACTTCATCGACCGGGATAATTGCTTTAATAAAGAATATCCTGGAGGGCGATTTTAGGCCGTAAAACCAAACCTTTATGTTTGTTGCCTCATAGGAAATGATAACATAAAATTCGGTAAAAATTGCTATAAAATTTAGTCGGCGCGTTGCAGATTTTTTCAAGCGCCCTAAACCAATGAGGACTTCATGAACATTCTAAATTCTACCATTGATACAAATAGTGAAGAATATAAAAAGAATTTTTCTTTCCAGCAAGAATTGGCCAATGAATTAAAGAAGCGTTTGGAAATTGCCAAGAAGGGTGGCGATGACCATAGTGTCGAGCGACACCGCTCCCGAAATAAAAAACTGGCCAGGGAAAGAATTCAATCTCTGATAGATCCGGGCTCGCCCTTTCTTGAATTAAGTACTTTGGCCGCAGATGGTCTCTATGATAATGAAGTTCCCTCTGCTGGAATTGTGACAGGTATTGGTCGAGTACACGGTACTGAATGTCTCTTTGTTGCTAATGATGCCACCGTTAAGGGAGGAACCTATTTTCCTTTGACTGTAAAAAAACATTTGCGTGCTCAAGAGATCGCTATCCAAAATAAATTGCCTTGTATTTATATCGTAGATTCAGGTGGTGCATTTTTACCAATGCAAGATGAGGTATTTCCCGATCGAGATCATTTTGGACGCATTTTTTATAACCAGGCCCAAATGTCTTCTGAAGGTATTCCGCAAGTGGCCATTGTTTGTGGTTCTTGTACTGCGGGTGGCGCTTATGTTCCGGCCATGAGTGATGAGTCAATTATTGTTAAAGAAAATGGGACCATATTTTTAGGTGGCCCACCACTTGTTAAAGCGGCAACTGGCGAAGATGTAACGGCCGAGGAATTGGGGGGCGCTAAGGTTCATAGTTTTGAAAGTGGAGTAACAGATCATTTTGCTCATGATGAAGAGGAAGCTTTGGCCACCGGTAGAACTATCATTTCTCACCTCAATGACCGAGGAAATCTTACGCGTGAAAAAAATGTGCACAGGCGAGCACCTAAAAATCCACTTTATAGTTCAGAAGAAATATACGGAATTTTGTCCAAAGATTTAAAAGTACCGTTTGATGTCAGGGAAATTATTGCAAGGTTGGTGGATGGTTCTGAATTTCATGAATTTAAAGAAAATTATGGCAATACTTTGGTCTGTGGTTTTGCCCATCTTTATGGATATCCTGTAGGTATTGTGGCCAATAATGGGATCCTATTTTCTGAAAGTGCCTTAAAAGGTGCGCACTTTATAGAACTTTGTGGGCAAAGGAATATCCCCCTCATCTTTCTGCAAAATATCACTGGGTTTATGGTTGGAAAAAAATATGAATCTGAAGGGATTGCCAAGAATGGCGCAAAAATGGTGACCGCGGTCTCTACCGTCAATGTTCCAAAACTTACTCTAATCATCGGAGGAAGTTTCGGAGCAGGGAACTATGGAATGTGTGGCCGTGCCTATTCACCGCGCTTTTTGTTTATGTGGCCGAATGCCCGCATTTCCGTCATGGGTGGCGAACAAGCCGCCAAGGTTTTAAGTACTGTGAGACAAGGATCTCTTAAGGCCCAAAATAAACCACTGATGAAAGATGATGAAATTGCGAAATTTGAAAAACCAATTTTAGATAAATACGAAAAAGAGGGTAGCGCTTACTATTCTACGGCCCGGATCTGGGATGATGGAGTTATTTTACCTCACCAATCGAGGGAGGTTCTAGGTATGGCGCTTGAGGTCGCATTGCGATCTCCAATAGACCATCCAAAATTTGGTGTATTTAGAATGTAATTGGTCGATTAGGAGTAAAGCATATGACAAATTTAAGTTGGCAATTTTTAAAGTTAGACCTTGATGCTAGAGGCGTAGCGACTTTAACCTTAAATCGTCCGGACATCCATAATGCATTTAACGAAGTTGTCATAAGCGAGATAACCAGCTGTGTTCAACAATTGGCCAAAGATGACAAAGTAAGATTACTTATCATCACGGGCGCAGGGAAAAGCTTTTGTGCTGGAGCGGATGTTAATTGGATGAAAAAAATGAAAACCTATAGTTTTCAAGAGAATGTAACAGATGCCAAGGGTATGGCCCACATGTTTCATACCATCAATAAATTCCCAAAACCTGTCATTGCTAAAATAAATGGTTCTGCATTAGGTGGCGGTGTGGGTCTTATGGCCGTTGCTGATTATTGCTTGGCCGTTGATTCGTCCATTTTTGGCTTAACGGAGGCCCGTCTCGGCCTGGTGCCTGCGGTGATTTCACCTTTTGTGCTGGCAAAAATTGGCCATGGTCAAGCGCGGGCCACTTTTTTAAGTGGTGGTCGGTTTAATTCTCTACGAGCTAAGGAAATGGGACTCATTCATGAGATAACAAATTCTGTCGATTTAGATGATGCCACAGCAAAAGTCGTGGATGAATTTTTAAAGGCCGGACCAGAGGCCCAGAGGGTTGCAAAAGATCTTATTTTTAAAGTTGGTCATTTAATGTCTCAAGTGGATAGTGAAAAGGATGTCTTAAACTTTACGACCGAAACAATTGCCAAAGTTCGTGCTGGAGATGAAGGCCAAGAAGGAATGTCTTCCTTGCTGGAAAAGCGAAATCCTCGCTGGAGTAATTGAAAAACTTAAATTTAAAATTTAAAAATTGAACTTGATATTAAGTTGGAGCAATAGAATGACACAGAAAAAGGCAGGACCAATAAAAATTAAAAGGGTCTTGATTGCAAATCGGGGCGAGATTGCGGTTAGAATTACTAACACACTCAAGGAATTGGGAATAGAAACGGTTGCGCTTAGAACCGATGAAGAATGTGGTCTTCCTCACACTTTAGTGGCCAATGCATGTATTAATTTGGGGAAAGGTACATTGCGAGAGACCTATTTAAATAAAAACAAAATTATTGAAATAGCGAAATCTCAAAATGTTGATGCGATTCATCCCGGGTACGGTTTACTTTCTGAGAATGCAGAGTTTGCAGCGATGGTAGAAAAGGCAGGTCTTAAATTTATAGGGCCTCGCTCTGAAAGTATAAAGGCGATGGGGGATAAAATATCAAGTAAAGAAAGATGTCTTCGCTTGGGAATTCCATTAATTCCCGGAATTCAAAATCCAGAATCAATGAAGCCCAATGAGGTATTCCAAAAGGCGATTGAAATGGGACCACCCTTACTTGTTAAGGCCTCGGCCGGCGGTGGTGGGAAAGGCATGCGAATATTTAGGCCTGAATTAGGAGAAGATAGGGCAGTATCTCAAAATCGTTTTTTTGAAGTCTACGGTGAAGCAAAGCGCGAAGCTATGGCAGCGTTTGGTGACGACCGTGTAATGATAGAAAAATATATTGAAAATCCCCGGCATATCGAGATTCAAGTATTTGGTGATCAGCATAAACAGTATCGTCATCTTTATGAACGTGAATGTTCAATTCAACGTCGCTATCAGAAAATTGTTGAGGAATCTCCATCGCCTTTTATGACGACGGAACTAAGAGAAAAAATGACCTCGGATGCGCTTAAAATTTGTGATGATATTCAATACGAAGGTGCTGGCACAATAGAATTTATCGTCTCTCCAGAAGGGAAGTATTATTTTTTAGAAATGAATACGCGATTGCAAGTAGAACATCCCGTTACCGAATTAGTAACGGGTTTAGATCTGGTGGCCTTGCAGATCCTGGTGGCAGAAGGGCATCCTCTACCGTTTAAACAATCGGAACTCATACAGCGCGGGCATGCTTTAGAAGTTCGGCTTTGCGCCGAAGATCCCGATCAAAATTTTATGCCCGCTACGGGTAAAATTTTACAGGTAATGAATTCCTCTCTTGGTCCGAATGCAAGGCTCGATACAGGATATATTGACGGTGCCGAGGTTACCGTGAGTTTTGACTCGATGTTAGCTAAGTTGGTTGTATTTGCTGAGAGTCGGCCAAGGGCCATTCAGCGTATGGTAGAGTCCCTTAAAAAAGTACCATTCTTAGGTGTAAAAAATAATCGCGATTATTTAATGAGGATTATGAAAACAAGCGCTTTTCATAAAGGCGAAACTTACACCAATTTTGTAAATATCAATCAAAAGGAATTGGGAATCCCAGAAGTTAATCAGGCAACTAAAGACCTGTTGGCAGTTGGGATGCAATTTTTTCGCTATCGAGGAAAATCTCAAAATAATTATTCCGGAAAAGCGGGTGGTTCAGGTCCAACAGTTTTCGATTTATTAACTGGTAAAAAAATTAATTAAAGAAATAGTAGAGAAAATATAATGAAATATCAATTTTTACTGAATGGTGAGCCCTCAACTGCAGAAGTAGGACTTCCACAAATTGTGGATGAAAGAGAAATTGTTTTATCTGAAACGGATAAAAAGCAATTTGTATGGGAACTTGTTGGAGAGTATCAGGGTTATATTATACTTGAAAAAAAGAGTCCTGATGGAACGGTTGAGCGGTTTATGCTCGGGATTAAGGAAGGTCCTGGCGGCGTGACTTATATTGATTATGAGGGCAAAACGTTTTTACTAGAGGAAAGTGCTGGAAAAAATGGGCGTAAGAAGGAAGAAGATGCAAAACCTCGGGCCCCCATGCCAGGTAAAATATTAAAAATAATGAAGCAAAGGGGAGACCTAGTTAAAAAGGGTGAGTCCATATTAATTATGGAAGCAATGAAAATGGAGCATACCATTCGCGCAGGATTCGATGGTGAGATCGAAGATATATTTTGCAAAGTTGGCGACCAAGTTCAAGCAGGCATGGAACTTTTGGGACTTACTAAAAAGGACAATTAGCAATGGTTTTAAAAAATCCAGCGAGAGATCATGTCACCATTGTTGAAGTAGGTCCAAGAGATGGTTTGCAAAATGAAAAGAAATCAATCTCTTTAGAGGATAAAGTTGAATTCATACTTTCACTTGTCAATTCCGGTTGTAAAAAAATCGAAGTAGGGAGTTTTGTTAAAGGTGATAAAATTCCCCAGATGCAAAATTCGGATGAAGTTTTTAAAAAGTTATTTAAACAATTAAAGGATACATCGGATCTTCATTTGATGGCCTTGGTGCCGAATTTAAAGGGATTAGAACGCGCAAAAGAATGTGGAGTCACAGAAATTGCCATCTTTACAAGCATTAGTGAAACTTTCAATAAGAAGAATATTGATTCCACGATAGATGAAAGTTTGGAGAAGCTGCGACTTGTGGCCAAAGAAGCTCAAAATATCGATATGCAAATAAGAGGCTACGTCAGCACCGCATTTGGATGTCCCTACGAAGGTCAAGTAAGCTTAGATTTGTTAAAGCGTGTGACTAATAGATTATTTGATTTTGGCGTTTATGAAATTAGCTTTGGTGACACTATTGGAGTTGCAACTCCTAATCTGGTTGCCAAAACAATTGAGGAATTATCGCAACACTTTGACCTTCCCCAGTTGGCCATGCATTTTCATGATACCTACGGAATGGCGGTGGCCAATGTAAGCGAAGCCATCAGAGCAGGAATAAGAACATTTGATTCATCTGCTGGCGGGCTGGGGGGATGTCCTTACGCAGTCGGCGCAAGCGGGAATTTGGCCACTGAAGACTTAATTTATCTTTGTCGCGGTATGGGCCTCGAGACGCATTTAAATTTGGAAGAAATCGTTAGCGCGAGTGCAAAAATTATGGGCCAGTTAGGGCGGCAAAGTAATTCAAAAACTCATCAAGCTATTTGGGGTAAGATATGCAAAAAATGAGTCTTCCTTTTTTGAAATCAGGCGAAATTACCCTTGAAATTAAGCATGAAAAAATTGGAATTCTCACACTTTGTCGTCCTGATTCCAGTAATGCTTATAGTGAAATTATGATTGATGAGTTGGTTCAAAGCTTACGTTACTGTAAAAAAAATGAAAAATTACATTGTTTAATGATCACTGGTAGTGGGGGATATTTTTCTGCTGGTGGTGATGTAAAATCCATGCAATCAAAAACCGGTATGTTCGCTGGTGATAGCTATGAATTAATGCTTCGCTATCAGCAAGGCATTCAAGAAATTGCTCCGGCCATGATAGAGCTAAGTGTTCCTACCATTGCTCTTATTAATGGGCCCGCCATAGGGGCAGGTATGGATTTGGCCTTGATGTGTGATTTTAGAATTATGTCCAAAAATGCGTTTATGTGTCACAGTTTTGGAAAATTAAACCTCATTCCTGGAGATGGCGGTGCCTATTTTTTAACCCGTTTAGTTGGATATAGCACTGCTTTATATTTAAACTTAACAGCAAAGAAAATTGTCGCTGAAGAGGCCCTTTCACTGAAAATGGTTAACCAAATTTGCTCGGAAGGTGAATTGCTTCAAGAAGGGATTCAATTCGCTCAAAGGATAACCGAATTGCCCGCCTCGGCCATCAAGCTTTCGAAAGAGTCTTTTAGAAATGCTGAAGATGATAACTTACAAAATCATTTGAAACTTATGTCCAGTTTTCAAAGTGTATTGCAACGGATGCCTGAGCATCAAAGTCGGTTAGATAAAATGCTTCAAGGAACAAAGAAAGCATAAATGAAAATTTGTATCTTCATATTTATTTTAATTGTCACGGCATTTTCCGGTTGCACGACAACTCATTTTAAGAATAGCGGAACATTGCCAATTTTGACTGGTGTTGGACCCTCTTTTGAGGGGCGTTCCGAAGTTGAAATTCAAAAGGATTTTTTTCTTTGGGGGTTTTTACCGGAAACCCATACCATTTGGGTTGACCATGTCGTGGCCAAAATGGGCTTTGAGAGTGGCGCCAATATCGAGATTGAAGAACAATCAAGATGGAAGAATACTATATTTTCAATTTTAAGTTTGGGCATGTATCTTCCCAAAAGTTATAAGATATCAGTTCAGGGTCTGAAGGCCAAAAATGAAAAGTAATTTGTGGTTAAATTATTTTTCAATGAATTCTAATTTAAAATCATTAATTTTATATGTTCCCTTATTTGTGTTTTGTTCTTGTGGCCATAACATTGTGATAAGTCCAAAAGGTTGTGTCACAAAATCTAAAATGACCGTTTGGAATCCTGAAGAAAATGATTACCATTCAAGTTTTAAGAGATATTCACCTGAAGAAAAACAAGTTGATGGTACTTTTATAAAAGTGATGACTTTACATGCACCTTTTTCTTTTTTTACAAAACAAAAATTCAATTTAAAAGAATTACTACAAGACATTGGATATAGTTGCGAGCAGGTAAGAGAATTAAGCTATTCACTTAAAAATGGCCCCATTGATGTTTTGGCCAGTATTATTCAACCATTGGCACAAACTACATTAATAATGGAGGGAAAACTTCATACATTGGATAGTGAGTTTGAATCTCATAAAAATAAGAATAATCAAACAGATAAAAAT
>Ga0172372_10000798_pt1 | contig 48265 bp, 56 predicted proteins | sample LakKiv5m_2_FD_114544 | JGI IMG/M metagenome (GOLD analysis project Ga0172372, IMG submission 114544) | Freshwater microbial communities from Kabuno Bay, South-Kivu, Congo - kab_092012_9.5m | ecosystem: Environmental > Aquatic > Freshwater > Lake | place: Democratic Republic of the Congo...
ACGCTTCCCTAGGCTTGGATACGCTTCAATACGCTTCGATGCGCTTCGATACGGTCAACGCGTAGCTACGAGTGGAGAAAAAAGAAAAGAGGAAAATGGAAACTATTTCATTTCCATTTTTTTCTTTCCAGAGAAGAGTTAGGTTATGGGATCTGACTCTTCCCTGCGCTTCGTTGCGCTTCGCTACGCATCTCCACACAAATATGTAGGTGGAAGTATGGCTCGCCATATAAAAACAAGTTTGCTGTGTTGAAAAACAATGACGACGACCGCTGAAGAAGTTGCACTTCTGATTAGTGAATATGTTGCTACCATTGGTCAGTTGAAGGAGTATCGCAAGCGTCTCCAAGCGTATCGCCAACAGGTGGCGCAGGAGACGGAGCCTTTGGTGAAGCGCGTCGAGGAACTGCAAAAGACCATCACCGAGTACCTCCGTATCAAGGAACTCCAGGGCGTGCGAAAGGGCAAGAACGTGTGCTATCTGACCCGGAAGCCCGTGGCGTTGCCGGCCGAGGAGAAACTGGCCAAGGTGTTGCACGGCAAGGACACGGCCAGTGAGAACCCCCAGGAGCTGTGTCAGAAACTTGTACGGGCGATGCGCTCTCGCGTGTACAAGGACGATGAGTACAAGGAGGTGTTGTGTTTGCGGGTGGAGGACTAGACTTGCTTCACCTGCGCGACGCAAATCACCCCTGGCTCGACCTGGCGCCTCTTTATTGAAAAGGCCAAAGACGCCTCTTTGACTTTTGACCAACAACACTGGACGTGCAGATTTTATTTTTGTAGATAAAATGTCGCGCTTGCTTGATATCCATTCTTTCCAATTCGCAAGCCGTGCTTTTATCGGCGTCACTATCATTGGCCTTGGCGTTGGCATGCTAATGATTCTAAATCCGAAGCGATCACTAGTGCGACGATTCGTTCCATGGATGCGTACCGCGATTATCCTCGTCATTGGATGCGTGTCTATCAATCTGGTAATGACTCTCGCAGTTGCCAGTGGCAAGACGTCGTGTAGCACGAATTTGTTCTGCGCCTACGTCTTCTTGGACATGTTCACCATCTGCATGGGGCTCATTTCATTGGTCACTAGCATTTTCTTGACCATCACGACCAGAAGTAAAACCATCACCTGGTTATCCATTCTCATGGTACTCCTCTTGACAGTTGTTGGGGTCATCGGACCTCCACCGCTTCCAATGCGTTGTATTGATCAATCGCCTCTACCACCCCCTCTACAGCGCTCACCGCAACAGGGCTTGACACCTCAACCACCTGTGCCACCACCTGTTCCATTACAGCGCTCACCGCAACGGAACTTGACACCAACTTCACCGTCACGTGAGAAAAGCGCAGTACGCTCGCCTACGAAACAACATCCCTTATTATCGGACGTGAATATCGTACCAGCGGTGAAACCTGCGCCTCTATTGTTACCAGGAGGCGCGGAAATCCAGCCACCGAAACCAGTGCGTCCTCTGTTTGCTCCACTTCAGCCATTGTCGCCACAACCCACGGGAGGAGGTGGGGGTGCATCACGGTCAATAGGACCGAGTGCTTCCACTGCCACCAAAAGAGTCATTGGGCCATCGTTTCAAATGACATCCAAGGCGGTTGTAGCATCACCATCAGCAGTCACCGCCTCCAAGCCACAACAGTTGTGGGGAATCTCAGACGAGGTTTTGCATAAGCAATTGGCACTATCCACAGAACAACAATCATCGCAACGACAAATATGCCCTGTCGTCGCAGTGATTGACATATCCATGGAGTTTCTCTCAACAAAGGCGGAACTTTTGGGGTATTTATTTCAGTGGGTAGGACTGCTCAACATGGTGGCAAGCAAAAAGGTGGACTACCCATATCTCTACCATATCTACAAGGTCGTCACACCTACAGAACTTTTATTCGATGATGCACAGATATTTGGCTCTCAGAGATGTGTGTTGCTACACGTTGCCTTAAAGCCTGGGCGGTTGGAAGGACAGGTCATTACGGGAGCCTTGGGTGAGTATCTCACAAGGAAAGGCGGGGATGCACAGCACTTATCCATGCTCTTGCTGTACGCGATGAGGCCCGGGCGAAAGCGCCACACGGACATGGTAAAGCCAGAATTTTCTCAACAGGCTGTCAAGTCATTATTCATGGCGAAGGGAATTCACATCGGTACATCAACCAATGTGCACTACGACAAGCAGACCAACGAGCTCCTTTTTTCCAATGCAGATGAAGTGCGACGCGTGACAGACGCCACGCTCACCTTTTGGGCGAGTGTTTACTCAAGAGTTGATATACCACGTCTGATGCTGAGTCTGAATGCGTACCCTCCACCATCCACGACCACACTGAGAGTGCTATTTGCCAATCCGCGTGACAAAGCCATGTATGCCACGGTCGTCACCTCCTTCCTGCATCAAACAAGGTTTAAGGATGCCCATAGCGTTGACCGTGATTGGGAAGATGTGAAAGAGGAGGACATGGTGGCCTATGTGGTGCCACCAGGACGCTTTTTGTCCACCGTACGTCCGACACAAATTATGGAAGCCATGGATCGAAAATTTGACCTCGTGTTTTATATGGTGGACCAAGTTCAACAGGGAGGCTGTGACTTGAATTTACCCAATTACTATCGTCAGATGGATTCCAAGGTGGTGAAGGGTAACCGTCAAGTACGAATCAACATTCGAAAAGAAGATACGTCAACAGGCCAGGAGGCTGAAACTTTCACTTTGGCCGAGTTACCTGATTTCTGTTCCATTCTTCCTGTCCTGCTGGTGAACAGTGCGACGCTACAATAGGTTGAACCTTCCTGGAAGAGAGATTCACTCACTTCTTACCCGTCGGACGCCATCCGTGATCGATGGCGTGCAAGAGGCGCACGAGAGCCTTGGCCTTGGCTAGGGTGGTCTCCTTTGCTTTGACCGACACCACGTGCCCTCGCGCGTCCACGCTGTAGACGCGATACCTGTCCCGCAGCGGCAGTTTGCGGATCTTGAAGGGCATTTTGATAAAAACGCAAGAGAAAAATATCTTGTCCAACATATATATAATACATACAAACACAGAAATCACTCGGTATTTGACTGCCATGAGCCCCAGCATTGTCCTGCAGAATACAACCACCTTGCAACAATACGGCTTGGTGATCAACGGGCCATCCAAGCGCTTACCTCCGGGCTCCTACAGGGTGCTCACGCTGACCCAAAATCCCAGAAAGTACCACTTGCACGGATTGTTCGCCGTCGTGTGGGATAATGGGCTGGAGCTGGTGGAGACGATTCCGCTGGAGCAGTACTTTCCCTTCAACCCGATCAATCCCAACTTTGTCGTGGTTGGTTCTGAGCCACCTGACGGCGAAGAGGTCATTGTGGACATTCACAGGAGTTACACGCCTAACTAGACATGCCGGCATGCTGGCGATCCCGACGCGTCACGATGATGGCACAATTATGTATCCTGATAAATGGAGACATAATCAAACCAGCCGTACTTGTTACTGTAAAACTAGAAAATAATGAGAAACTCAAGTACGAACACGGAAATTTGACATCAGAACTCTTCGTCATCCTCCTGACAAGTGGAAAAGGTCATGTCGGTGGGCAGTGTCTCGGCGCCTTTGGCGTACTCGGAAACGCGTTGCTCGAAAAAGTTGGTTTTCCCCTCCAGCCCAATCTTGGCCATGAAGGGAAACGGATTGCGGGCGTGAAAGATAGGCTCCAGCTGCAGTTGTACGAGCAACCAGTCGGCCACGAAGCGAATGTACTCCGTCATCATGTCGCCATTCATCCCAATGAGGCGCACGGGAAGGGCGTCACAGAGGAACTCGTTCTCCAGCGCGACAGCCTCTCGCATCATCGTGTAGACGTCCTTGGCAGACATTTTGTTCTGGATATAGTTATTGTACAAGTGCACGGCGAAAAGCGTGTGCAACCCCTCGTCGCGAGAGATCCACTCGTTGGACTTGCCGAGCGAGTTGACGAGGAGTCCGCGCTCCTTTAGCCAAAAGATGGCGCAGAAGCTGCCACTGAAAAAGAGTCCCTCGACGATTGCAAACGCCACGAGTCGTTGCCCCAACCCGCTCTTTCTGGAGATCCACCGCAACGCCCAGTCCGCCTTTTTGCGGACGCAGGGGATCTCATCAATCGCGTCAAACAACATTTGTTTGCGCTCCGCATTGGATACGAACGTGTCAATCATGAGTGAATACACCTCAGAGTGCACGTTCTCCATCATGGCTTGGAACGAGTAAAAGCACCGGGCTTCGGGAATGTTAATCTCTTGGCACAAATGAGTGACCAGATTCTCCAAAACTATGCCGTCCGAGCTCGCGAAAAAGGCGAGAATGTGCTCAATGAACCATCGCTCGTCCTGGGACAGACGCGTCGACCAATCGTTCTTGTCGATCGTCATGTCAATCTCCTCCGCGGTCCAAAACGTGCGCTGGTGATTCTTGTAAAACTCCCAAATGTCCAAGTGACGAATGGGGTACAAACAGTACCGACTGTTATCTTCGACCTGGAGCAACGGTTCCTCAGGCAACGACAATGTCCGAGCACAAGGAGAAGGTGTGACGGGCGAAGACGCTGGAGTGGGAGTGACAGACTGAACTACTGACACTTGTTCCATGCGCACGGGGACAGCGGAAAGAGAAGCGCCACGATCGGGGGCATCGAAATGTCGTTTCACCTTTGGTGCAGGCGCGTCGCTCAAGGCACGGCGGTAGCGGTCCGTGGGGGGACCGACGTTCCGAGTCAAAGATGGTGAGAGAGGGTAGAGAATCTCCATTGCTGTCTTTTCCTGAGCCGAGAAATTTTTGCACCAATCATTTTTTCATTTTTTTTATTTCCCCAGGCCTCTTCGTCCTCCGCAGGAGTGAACGCGGTTTGACGGAGGATGAACTACGTGTGGATATGCGCTTGTTGAATCATGAATGATTTATTTCATCATCATCCTGAGGGCTCTATCACAGGCCTTGGCGCACTTGGGGTGGCGGTTTCGGCACTGCGCCCGGCACTCCTGCACCATGTGCTTGCACAGGGCCGTGATCTTGGCGCACGTCTTGGCGGAGCAGAAAGACGGTCGGCGCATGCTCATAACCTTTTGCGCGCACGCCGACATGCACAACTCACACGTGGTGACCATGTCGCACTGCCCCGACTCGATGGACATGCTCTTGCACTCGCCACACGCCAACTGGCACGCTTCCAACGCCTCAATCAAGGCCTGTGCGTGCATATTGCGGTGATGGATTGATTGATATCTCCAGACACAAACTGTGGCTTCTTATTTCTCCTGGGTGAGAAAAAAATTGGAATGTGTCCTGTTCACTCGCTCTCCCGTAGAAACTGTCCACCAGGACAGCCACGGCTTGGTAGTCGTCACCTTGGGGAGCCTGCGCGTGGTCTAACGTGGTCTGACATGCGCACTTGTCGAGAAATCGAAACATTATCGATAATGGCAATACATTTCTTGACAATACGTGCACGTCTTTGATGCCACAGCACTCCGCAAAGACTGCTAACATGGGTCCATGCAACAGATAACTGATGCCTATCCACCAAAACTATTCATAACCGAGAAGAAAAAGTGTTTATCTGTAAGAACAATTTTCTCTCCGCTACTGCCCTTACGCGATGAGTTTTGCAGTACCCCAGTGCTCTAATCCCAAGGCCAGTGGCTATTTTGCTTGTCCATATGGAACTACATGTGTGAACACGAACACATGTGCACAACTTCCACCGCCTCCACCCTCGTCTCCTCCACCCTATTGCCCTTCACCCTCGTCCCCTCCACCCTCGTCCCCCCCACCCTCGTCCCCTCCACCCTCGTCTCCTCCACCCTCGTCTCCTCCACCCTCGTCTCCTCCACCCTATTGCCCTCCACCCTCGTCCCCGCCACCCTTTTGCCCTCCACCCTCGTCCTCGCCACCCTATTGCCCTCCACCCGCTACATTCACGCCTTTTGGCACACCATCAGTGGCTGACCAGATGATGAATAAATCAGTTTGGGAGGACCTACCATGGTGGGTCTGGGCCATTGTTGTTTTGGCATTGTCAGGTGTCGCGATAGGTCTGTTTTTGGCAAAAAAGTTGCGCACGCAACCGCATTTGGTGGGTTAGAAATGTGCGCAAACGGATTCTAAAGGAAGGGTTGAGTATGCATTTCATCATCAATATTTTCTTGGAACGGTCAGGCTGTCTCACTGTTGAGAAAAGACTGAGAATAGTTTTGTCGTCGTCTCGCATTAAATGCTCACTGCCTATCCACCAAACTATTTATTCATGACCGACAAGGAAAAAGACCGCTTCGAACTTACGCCGTTTTTGCCCGTCCCATCATTTCATCCCGCATGCAATCGTTGCAATCTCTGTCGCCACGTACTTCGTCTACCCAATGTGTTGTACAGCCCGCAGTCCAAGTGGGTGCTGGTCTGGCTGCCCAAATGCGCGTGCTCCACGGCGCGTTGGCTCTTTCTGCAGTGGCAACGGATCGTCAACCCCTGGGCGTTCCAACTCACCCACATTGGCATCTCCTTGCATGAGATCCACTTGAAAAAGTCATTTCAGTTCGGATTCCACTTTCCGGACTACGCTATCGAGCACCCAGAAAGCACCAGAATACTCATCATCACTCGACACCCCTTGCGACGATTTTTGAGTTGCTATGTGCAAAAGCAGATTATGCATAAAGACATCAAGTTTCTCGCTACTGCAAATGTGTATCGGCTACGCATGTACTTTGACGCGCACAACATACGGCTGACCATGCGAACTCTTTTGGGCTACATGGTCGAGTACGGCTGTCTAGACATTCACGACACGCCCGTGACATGCATGATCCCGTCCACCTTTCTCGCTCCATCTGCACGGCCTCAGGATGCACACGTGACCGTCCTGGACTCGGACGATGCTCAGTTCACTTCTCATCTCGAGCACTTTTGCCAGGACCTGCCATGGTTCGAGACGAACCCCAGACGCACGTTCCACGAGTTTCAACAACTCTTTGACGAGATACCGCACTTGAATCCGTCGCCGTTCTGCGCGAATGCGCCCAACCAACTCCCCAAACAGTCCTTTTGGGACTGGACCGTGGAGGAATGGCGCTCCCTCGTGCTTGGTAAGCAACTACCCAGTCCGTCCTGGTTCATGCATGAATGGGCAGCGAAGGCGGATCCGTCTTTGTGCCACTGCTTTCAACAGATTTATGGGGCAGACATGCGCTTGTTTCAGTCCATTCGGGTTCGGGCTCCGTCGCGCGAAAACTACGGTTCTCGTACGCGCCATGTTGCATGAAATGCATTTGGGCCTGTTTCCGGGTGCGCAGACCTTCCTGCTTCAGATCGTCGTGGATACGGAGGTAGTACTCGGCATCGAAAGCGGCGTTCCACATTTGCGGCGGTATCGAGTACACGACATGCGCGCCGGTGTGGTGGAAGTAGAAGCACGGCAGTCGTTCTAGCAGGAAGGGGTGGTATGGGAAAGCGGAAAGGCCTGTGGCCTGCTTAAAATTGGGGCGCGGTTTCGTGTGCCGGGCGTCCCTGTGCAGGGTAGCGTGCAAGTCGTGACTGGTGTCGAGCACGTGCACAGCCTTTTTGACAAAGTCGCAGTACGCCCACATCACATCCCGTTTACACATCCAGTAGTTGCACGCAAAAAAGGGTATGTGGTGATTCTGTGCTTGTTCAGCAGAGAACCCCATTCGCGTCAACATGGCGGTCCACAGCGAGGGGAAGTGGGGGTGATTGCGCTGAGCTTGAATGAGCATGGGTTGGTGGACGCGGAAGAACGCCCACACGTCAAACGTGGCCTCTGTGAACTGACAGAGTTTCCGAAAAGCCACCACTGGCGGGATACCTATCTTGCTATCAAATTTCCAGCTCAAGGTGCCAATAAATGTCGCGTCGCTGAGTTCCTCCTTGTGCTGCGGAATCCACTCGAGATAGACATAATTTTCCAAGTATTTGGTGGTGGGTATAAAGATGGGGTACAACCAGTCGCCGATAAAGTGGCTGTAGTGCTGTTGGATATACGCGTGAGAACTGTCATCGAAATATAACAGTAAAATGACAACCGTTCGGCCCATATGTTGAAAGTCACCCAAGCGTGAGGCTTACACTTACTAGTATCATGCTACAAAAAAAAACAGTCGAAATGTTTGACTGCAATAATTACTACTAAGTTGTACTGGCGTTTTTGTGAATCCTACATGGTGATATTTTTTCCGTTCGTGTAGAAAGCAGTTTCGCATAGGCGGGTAAGTCAGATGAGTCTCAAGACGGGGCCTCAGAGCCAGACATCTGGCCTAACTGGATTGAGAACAAAGGAGGCGTACTGTATCGTTCGTCTCGCGCATGATGGTGTTAAAAACCAGCCATACTGGGAAGCATGGAAACATGTAAGCGTCAATTCACCAATGACCAGATACATTCCAAATGACGTTGACGTTACCGTCATCTTTGTTGACTTGGTCAACGAAAGTATCGCACCTGGACTGGCGTCTGCACAGCAAGGTGAAAGCCAAGGAGGACAAAAGAAGCGCGCCAAAACACAACAGACGGGCTCTTTGTCATTCCAGGAGCACACGAGGAGGCTGTTTTCCACTGGATGGGGAGATGTTTCGTTGGTCATGGCAGGCATCTATGGCATCTTGCATGCGGTCGACATTGCCCTTCGTAACAATCATGTCATCAGAGGCATCCACTTCGTATCTGGCGACTCCCTTCCACTCTTTCCATTCAATCGAGAACAATACGGCCTGACCCGTATTCCAAATGACGTGCAATTCTTTGCTCTGGGACACGAACTCATCGACGCGCTGTGCGAGGCCTACGGCCTGCCCGTGAAAGCGACTTTGCCGCTATACCTCTCCAAAGCATTGCAAAACCTTCGTCATCAAGAATCGACAGCGTGGGACGAAAACTTTACTCGACAGCTACAAGAGACAGCCCGAGAAGATTTGGAGCCAAGAAGGGGTCAGTTTATCCGGAAAAACAAAGTTTGGTACGGAGCTAGTCTTGTGGCGGCTCAACTGATACCAAAAGACACACCAGCACCAGCCCTCCAAAACCGACCCGACTACAATCAATTGTACAACGTATATCAGAGTGTCTTGAGGATACCATCAGAACCACCATTTCAACAACGACAAATACAGGAAAGGAAGGCCAATTTTAAGGCACTAGTCAAGAGCACCCAACAAAGACATGGGCCATCGCCGCGAGAGACTGGCAGTGGCGCAGTCTCTTTCAGCTCCTTTAATGAACTGGCACAGGTCATTATTGTCGAGACAGGTGAATCCCCTGGGTTGGCAACTCTGTGGCGGGAGTTGTTTGTGAATAGAGCCATCTATGTCCGCAAATGTAATTTCCAATACAAACAAGAGGACGTTGACGAATACAATTTGGCCCTTGCTTTCCAAAGACACCCTTACTCCGCCTTTTACCATAGTCAACATGGGCCACCGGGACCCAATGATGCTTATCTGAAATTCACCGTCAAGCAGGCCATGGTAATGAAAGCGAGAACGCGTAACGAGCAGTTGAAAAAGCGCGCTAGTGGCGCTGTTCAACGACAGCCATCCTCCACACAGCAAATACCTTCTGGGCTTGGCATCGTCCAAACCCGCTCACCGCCCCTAGTCATGGCATCGAAAGCTGACGTAGCTGTAGCTTTGTCTCAGCAACAACTGCGTCGAAAGATGGCGCAACAACAGCAGGAGAGAAAGACGGCGCAATTCAACCGACGTTTGCGACAGCAGGGCCCGTAGAGCATGTGATGCAGTCCATATATCTCCATATATCTCCATATATCCATATATCCATACATATACTGTGTAAGAGTTTCAGAACGTGCCCCGTTCTGAAATTCTGAAATATGACGACGCAATTTCCCGTTGAAAAGAAAAAAATGTTCGACTGGTGTAAAGTTTGACTCACGTCCATGCCATCGTCGCCCTCGTCCGCAACCGCGTCCGCTGGTGGCGGTGCCAAATCCTCTCGCGAGCAGGAGCAACAACAGCGCCAACGGCGCCAGGCCCAGACCATCCGCAAACGCGTAGCCGAGTTGGAGGCCGAGCAACGACGCCAACTGCAAGCCGTAAAGACGTTGCAGGCGCAGATTCGCCGAGACCAGCAACAGCTCAGCCGACTGGAGACGCAGAACATGCGTCAAGACCTGAAAAGAATAAATCGCTTCGTCCCCAGTGCTCAGCACGCAAAGGCGTGGCAACGCATGTCGCAGAGACGGGCTGACCTTCTGCTAAAGGTGGCTACCGGGGTGCAGCAGCAGGGGGTGCTCCGTGAGTACGAGGCACAAATGTTGCGCTTTCTCCAGACGCATCCCAACGAAAGCATGAAACCAACCAGCAGAAAATGAGTCTCTCTTTCGGACGGACAGATTGTGGATAATTTCATAGAAAAAGGCGATACTGCACCAAAATCGCATGGCCTCGTCGTATACAACTAACTAACTAACTGGTCACGCGCTTCAAAGCCTTCTTTTTCATCTGCTTCTTCTTGGCCGCATCTTTGGGCGCAGCGACGGCGTCCCGCATCGCGACCGAAGAGCCCGTCGCGGGTCGACGGGCAGTGGACGTCCGTGACTGCGTAGCTGGAGGGAGTTCGACGTAGTCCACTCTGTGGATGCGCCGATTGATGCTGAGCACAAAGACCAACCAGTTACCGTCCACCAGGCTGGCCAGCGTCAGATGCACGTCCCGACGAGATCCGGCCTGGGTGAAGGAGATCTCCTCTTTGCGGTAGAACCCGCTCCGAGGCTTGGGGTGTTGACGAAAGACGTTGTGCACAAACTGGGCGTACGCAGTCTTGACAGGATCGCTCAAATGAGCGTCACGCTCAAAAGCCGATCTGTGCTGGATGGGCCGTTTGAAATGGGCAGGCTCGTGTTGTCGACGGGGCGGATGGCGCGGATCAACGTTCTGCTTTCCTTTCGCACTGACAGGCTCGTGCTGGTGGAGCAAGGACAGAAGGAGATCTCGCTCCTGGCGATGCTTGCGACGCAATTCCTGCTCGTAGTGGGCGAGTCTGGCTTGCACCGTGCCTGATGCACGCTGCGCCGGGCGAAGGAATTGTTGCAGGAGCGCGGGGAGAAAGGCAGTGTTGGGCGATGTGGACATGGACATATTATATTGTCAAGCAAACAATGAAGAATCTTTGAAAGAGTCAAATAATAAAAATTCAAGGACAATGTCTCATGTCCTAGTCTTGCTTTGATGCCATCCGGAAACTAGTCTGCTTGGAGATGTCGTCCACCAAAGCACATGTCAATGGCTCTTGTTTCTTGGTGTTTTCCATGCATCCGATACACTCTTGCAGGAACAATGCCACCCGATCCGCCAATTGGTGACCCTCTGGTGTCATGACCATCATCACCCTGTCTCGCCCAAGCACCAGACGTCTGCATACGGCATGGGGTTGCCCGATCGATGCTTTCACTCGGAAAACAATGACCCGATCCCGACCACAGCCCAAATGGTGAGAAATGATGCGCAATCGCTCTTCATCTTCTTCATGCGTGTCCGTTTCATCAAACTCACCCAGCAACGCCGTGTTGCTATTGCGATCGTAATGCAAATAGTCTGGTCGGGGATCCGTCGTCGCCTTCGTCTTCCCAAACAACTTGGACATGACCGTCTCATCCAATACGCGTTCATACCGCGTCAAGGCAGGACTCGCTTCACCAGCTCGTAATAGAACAGACACTCCGCTCGCAACACCAAATCCTTCTTGAAACCGAAATATCGCTTCAATGCCATTCTCTTTTCGTCATTGTCTTCGTTAAGGACCATGAAGCGTGCGGCGAATGTACACATTGCTCTTCCATCATCAGGGTGGTGTCGTTGTGCATAATCTCTGTGTGCAAAGGGCGTACAGCACTCCATTTCACAACGGTCTCCTCCTCCGTCGAGGCTGCAACAGATGAAAAGACGGTGTCAAGGTTATATGTATGTGTTTGGTACTTCTTGTAAAACAACAGGCGACCTTCTCAAGTCAATTTTTGAGAGCGACCTCACAAGTGGCCGAGATGTCAAAGACAAATGAGGAAAAAAACGGCGATAGGTTTGCTCAGAGTAGTTATGCTGTGCTTATTTATAATCTATTTACTTCCATGCCTGCTTCGAAGCGGATACGTCTTTCGCGTCAGCAGAAACGCCCCCTTGTTCATGGTCGCGGTGGTGTAACTCCGCAAACAGATGGCCTCCCCGTACCCCGACCTGCAAACCAGGGTCAAGAGTATTGTAGCTACAGCGCCTGGGCTGATGCCCTCACGTCGGGCTGTCGTCAGGTGCAAGACGACGTTGTCCTGAAGCAGGCGACCGTGGTTCTTGAGCATATACTTCAAATCGGGAACGAGTGATTTGAAGAACCCGCATGCGTCCAGATAGAGGGCGTCGAAACGGGGCACATGATGGCGCCGGAGAAAGGCGGAGAGGGGCTCGCGGAATCCGTGTCCGCCCCAGCTGTTGACGGCGGCGACGACTGCATAGTCGGGGTTGGGCACAAAGACCTTGTCCGCCCGTCCGCCAGCGTTGATCCAGGTATCCATGGTGTGCGGTCTTTGCATGAGCGGAAACGTCTCGCCTGGTCGGACAAAGTCGTCCAGCGCCAGGAGGTGAATGTCCTGCAGTGGCTTGCGCAAGTGGTCGAGGCAGTCGTCGAGAAAGTCCTTGTTCTCCTGCTCTTTACGGCAGACGTACGTTGGTGACGCGGTGGGTACGGCTGGTGTCGCCTCGCGCACCAACAGCTGACGGACTTCATTCCCATAAAGGTCTTCTCTGTCGCCGTCCTCGTACTCGATCCCATAAATGACGCGCTGTGTGTCCTTCTCGCGGTCGTGGTCCGTAACGACGCCCGTGTAGTAGACGTTGTTGAACTCCTTGACGAGCATGGCGCCAATGGCAATCGGTGTGGGCCCCATCTGTGACGGAATGAATGTCATGCGTCAGAATTCATTCATTGACTAAACAGCAAGCAAGCACCGTCCGTACGTAGCACAGTGCCACGTGAAGGAGTGAATCATTTTTAGGAGACAATGCATCGTCATCGAGGGTGGACGTTCTTGTCGAACTGTCCTTGCACGTTGCCTGCTGGAGCAAAGTCGGCGACGACAATGGTAACGGATTCGCCACGAGCGACACCTACACCAACGTCTGTTGTGGACTGCCAGACGAGTTGTGTGAAGTGCCCAGTTCCCTTTTGGTAGGAGGGGAAGTAATAGTCGTACAGAGGCTCTTCGGCGTACCACACCTTGATTGCCTTGACCGGGTCCCAGCGTGGTCCACCGGCGACGGCAATGTTTTGACCGACAATGTTTCCCGCGGGGTCCATGAGGTTGCCGTGCTCTATATGAAGAAGTGAAGACTTGAGTTGATCAGCATGCGCTTGCGCCATTTGGGTCAGCGTCGAGTTCCATTGCAAAGGCCGAGCGTGGTGCAAAGCGCGATAGTGGTTGATCTGATCGAGTACCGCCCCCATGCTGGAGACGCCAAGGGTGGAAGGCGACAAAGTCATGTCGGATAATGCTGTTGGAAGATTGCTCTTTCATGTTGTTATGGTGTCGCCATAACGCATTTGTGTACCTGTAAAACACTGACGCTCTTTCACGCTCTATCTCCCTTTGCATGGCGACCACCAGTTGGTACACGTAGGGCGCCAGCAACGAATCCAGGTCGTCTGGGTCGCTGTTGTGGACAAACATGTTCAGATGGAAAATTCTGAACCTGTGTGCGCCCTTTTCGGACCCTGCGAATCAATTTTATTAACAATGTATATTACAGCCGTATATGCCAGATCTGTAATGGCGTGGAGATGTTTTATCAGCCGTACACGGGATACTGGTAGCCGTCGTAAGAGGCACCGCATATGCAGGGAATGCACATGACTGGCCAGAACAAAAATCCGAGCAGAATGACCGAGGCCATGCCGAAAAAGTTCATGTGCCCCTTGCATGGAGGGACCAGACAGCTTTGGGGCTCGTCAAAGATCATGTATCCGATGAGCACCATCCCGGGAAGCGGGGGCTCTGGGGGGTCGACGAGGACGCAGTGCGCGGAAGGCGTCGTGGAGAAGTATGGTTTGGGGAAGGATCCGCACACGGGCATTTGTTGCAATCGTCGAGACAAGGAAAGAAGCCTCTCTCTACTGAACAAAAATGTTAAAATTGTGTCAATGTAAACAAACGTGCTGACAATGTATTCCTGCACCCGTCAGCGTCTCGAGCCCTTTTACACGGCCGACATTCGTGGCCAAATTCTCAACCCCGAGCTGGACCTGAAACCGGCCCCCGATTTCGTCCAAAGCCCAGAGACTGACCTCTTTACGAGTGCCGATCCACGCCTCTACGACGTCAACCGAAACATTCGTTTGCAGTTTGAGAGTCCACCTGTGCAACCTGCCAACATTCAGCCTCTGACCAATGTTGCCTGTTCGGACGTGCATGCACCACCGCTGTATAACGACTACGCGGACATTCATCTCGGCAACGTGTCTTACTACACGACGCAGTTTAAGAAGCAGGTCTTTCCATCCCCCATCTACCAGATTCGAAGCCAGGTGGAGGCCACCGTCTTGACTGACCCGATGGGTGGCGTCAAACCGTACTACCTAAAGACGCCTCTGCTACGTCAAGCCCAAATCCTCTCGCCCTACACATTCGACCAGGATCAGATGGCGTTTCGGGAAGATCTCATGTCCTTGCAAAGTTCCGTCATGGATCGCAGATCCTACCACAAGTTTCACTCCTTCTTCCCGAACGAGTCCTAGACGGGCAGTTTCATGGAGAGGTCGCAGAGCCCAGTGCCCAGGCCGGCGCGCTTGCCGCAAATGATGGAGGCGCTGACGCCCGTCAAGTTCTCGTTCTCCTCAAAGACGCTGGCCGTGAGGAAGTGGTCCATGACCTCTTCGAAGGAGGCGCGCGAAAGGGGTCCCGTGGACTCCTTCTTCATGCCGTACCGCGAGATGGACGTGATGGTGCCGTGGCGCGTCATCATGTCGACGAGGAGGTGCACGTGCGAGGGGTGTACGAAGGAGCCGTCGCTGGAGACGATGTGTCCGAACTCCTGCACGAGAAACTCGCGACAGGCCTCGACGCCGAGTGTGTCGTAAATGTCCCACGTGCGGTTGGTCCTTAGTGTCGGAAAGTCGACAAGGTCGCTTCCCGCGAGTCCCTTGAAGCAGGCGCCAATGGTTTCTATGCAAAAGCCTCCATCCATGCGTTTTTGGACGTTGATTTGCTGGACGCCTGGCAGGCCGACGACGTGAAGGTCCAGTAGTTCTGGGAGAAAGACGCTCTTGATAAAGTTGGCCGCCAGTGAATAATGAGACGTCGTCTCTTTCTCCTCTTGGCTTTCCGGAGGGCGGATAGACACTATTTCTTGCATGAGCGTCGCTGGCAAGACAATGGTCATTTCCCCTACCCAGACTGGCGAGGCGAGCACGAGGGCATCGGTGAACTTGTCCCGGATGATGTGCTCAATGAGTCGCATGGACAAACGATTCTGATAGAGAATGTTGCGACGAAAACGGAGCGTGCAGCACACGTGGCCTTCGTTTTGTGCGAGCTTGTCGTCCTTGGAAAAGAGCATTGCGTGCTCCCACCACCAGCACGCATCGGTAATGAATCGGACCGTTTGAAAGCTCTCAATCAAGTCGTGCATGCGGACATGGACGACCGCATGAGCCATTTTCAGTCGCATTTCGGTGGGCGTGAGGCCGTCGCTGTCGCGGAGCGAGAACTGCGTGGCGCTGGTTTTCAGTTCTCGCGTCGCATTCAAAAGCTCGAGGAATCGTGGCACACCAGTGACGACGGTTTGCACCGAAAGGCCGGCCGAGTGAAACGAGTTCAGGGTCAACTGGGTCTGTCGCTCGCCAATGGATTGGGCGCAGAGCACGCCGACACAGTCGCCAGGCTGAGCAAGCATGCGTTGCAGATTGAAAGACAGCCGGTCTTCTAGCCGCTTCCAAAAAGCCTTTTCGAGACCGTGTTGTTGCAAGACGGGATAGGCTTCCTCCACTTGGGGACGGAGGTCGTTCATGACGCGGTCAGCGAACTCGGATCGCACGTCGGCGATGCGCAGAAACGGCGTGTGAAGACGCAAGCACCGGTCGACCATCTCCCTCAACATTTTTTCAATGACTGCGCTGGTGGCAGTGGTTATATCCGTTATGTCCGTTATGTCCACTACGGGTGTCGTCATGGTGAATTCTCGTTTGATATGCGCAAGTCGCTAAACGATGTATACGATGTATACGATGTATACGATATATACGGTATCGCTTGTATGATGATGGATATTATACGCCTTTGTGAAACTGATTCAACGCACTTGTGCTCAGTTTTACAAGAAACATTCAACGGAATATCAAACCAAGCATTACCGACGGACGAGACAAACAAATGTCCCGGGCTCTGACCATGGCGCAACTGCGTCAACTGCCGGACGCGCACACGCACCGCATCGAGACGGAGTTGAGCGTGTCGCTGCAGTCCGCAACGGACTTTTCACAACGCCATCATCGAGGCAAACGGACATTTCAACCTACTACCGGCGATAAGGTGTGCACGGTGTGGAAGATGCACCCCAAACTCCAGGGGGGATTACTGGCGCTCCCATTCTCTTGGAGCCACGAAGCGCTCGGTCAGGACGTCTGTCCGCGCCGAGCCAAGACCCTCGTGGCGGAGTTCGGAGTGTCGGACGAGGACCACGCCCAGGGTGTGGTGCTCCCCCTGCGTGATGCGCAAAAGGTTATTTTGAACGAGGTTTGCGACCTGTTCCGCAAGCAGTCAGGAAGCGCCCTCTTGGCGGTGTACCCGGGATGTGGAAAGACGGTCATGGCCATCGTTTTAGCGTGGATGTTGCGCGTCAAGACCATGATTCTGGTACACCGTCTCGTGCTCATCGACCAGTGGGTGGAGAGCATTGATCGAGTGTTGGGCGCAGGACGGCTGGGGGTGCAGGTGGTTGACTCTACTGGCGTCCTTGACTCGACCAAGGACATTTTCATTATGAATATATGCAACGTGCCCAAACATGCCGTGCAAGAATACCAGCCCATCGGATTCCTCATCGTGGACGAGTGCCACCTGTTGGTGGCCCAGCAACTGGTGCAGTCGTTGACCTTTTTTTTCCCGAGACACCTCCTGGGCTTGAGTGCCACACCATATCGTCGAGACGGATTGGATGTTTTGCTGGATTTTTATTTCGGAAAGGGTCGAGTGCACCGGCAGTTGCACTGTGAGCACACCGTGTGGTGCTTGTCGACGGATTTGGTAATTCCGACGGTGCTCAACGCGCGCCAGCAGGTGGACTGGAATGCATTGTTGCACACCCAGTCGTTCCACACACGTCGCAATGAGCGCATAGCAGAACTAGTCACTGAGCACGCGCCCCAACGTGGTGGCGTTTTGGTCTTGTGCAAACGCATCGAACAGGTGCGCCTACTACGGGACCTGTTGGTTGATTACGGGTGCACTTCCGTCGCCACGTTCACCTCGAAAGATAAGACGCTGGATCGCGAGAGCAAAATTCTGCTCACCACTTTTCAGAAAGTGGGTGTCGGATTCAGTCATGAAAGGATGGACATGCTCGTGCTGGCCTGCGACGTGGAAGAGTACTTTTTGCAGTACTTGGGACGAGTGTTTCGACGTCCTGAAAGTCGACCTCTGATCGTCGACATTGTGGATCAGCATCCCATATTGAAACGCCATTTCGCGACGCGTCAAAAGACGTACATTGCCTGCGGAGGCACGGTGGTCAAGAAAAAGTTTCCCCTGTGATGCCCTCTCTAAAACTGATGACCAAGCGCGCTTACGCACTGAAAACAGACTGGATAAAAAATCTACGCATCTATCGTTTAGTATGACCACCACTACAGCTACTACTACCACTACGAGTAGCACGATACTGGCGTCGTCCGGTGAGGCAGTTGTTCCAGTCTGCTCCTCGATCTTTCCACTGTTTGACACGCTCCGCTCCAAGATTGCGGTCCGGCCCATGGCGACACCATTGGTGGAGGAGGCGCAGTTGGAATTGGTTGCCAAGGTCAAGGCGTTGGACGACATGGGTCAAGAGCTGGTGTACGCCTTGATACGGTACTACCAACTGCATGTGACCCAGGCCAACATGATGGACGCTCCGTTTGGTATGAAAAAAATGAAAAATAGTGGTGAATATCGCATTGAAATAAAAAACTTGCCAGTTGATTTGCAACACTTGCTTTTGGAATTTGTCAACATTCACGTCAACTCACTGACTCCTCCTGCCTCTCGCTGATTGGAAAAACAGTTCCCCACGGATATCATCATATCATGACGACGACGACCATGATCGATCGCATTCAATCCTGCTTGACTCACGCCTTGCGCAAGCGAGGCTTCGAGGACAGCATCAGCCCGTCTGTCAATGTGCTAGAGGCGCCCACCGGCAGCGGAAAAACGCAATCCACTGTCCGGGCACTGTGCGCGATGCCAAATACGACGAGAGCCTTTATCATCGTGCCCACCAAGATGGCGCGGGAGCAAATCAGAAAGCAAGTCGACGACCACAGTCGCATCCACACCGTCACGCCCCTGCAGTTCATTACGCATCATCACCATCGACACGCGAAACTGCATGCGCAACAAGGGGGGGGAGGCCTCAAGTTATGGCAAACGGTTCTTGTGATTGACGAGTACCATACGCTTTCCAGTGACTATGAACTGCTTTTCCACCTCTTGCGAAAGAGATGGTATCGGAACCAATTCTGCACGATCCTCCTTTTGTCTGCGCATCGACTGGAGGACCGGCTGACCCTCACGTTCGGGCACAACAACTTCTCTCGCCTCTCGACCGACAGTTCGCTCTCCACGCCCTTTCCTATCCGCATCATCTATGCGCCAAACTTGTCGATCCATTCTTCCAGAGACATTGTGGCCACGATTCGGTCGACGAACGCGACCAAGGTGATGGTCTTTCTCGCCAGCAAAATCGAGTGCGAAAACATGGCATCTTCCTCTATCGCAACGGAATTCATCGGTCAACAATGGTCGCTCTACGCCATTCACGGAGGCGTCCCCGACTACGAACTCGAAAAGACGTACACCACTCTGATGGAGGCCGACAAGTACGACCGCTACATCATCTTTTGCACCAACATGTGCCAAACGTCTATAACGATTCCAGACATTGACCTGGTTTTGGACGGAGGCGTCCACTACCGCGAGCAACAAGGCACGGTGGCCCTCGGTCGCATCGACCAGGCGTCCTTTGAGCAACGCGCGGGACGGACGGGTCGCACCAAAGCTGGAACGGTGGTGCGCTTCATTTCCGAGAATGAGTTTTCGAACCTTCCATTCGTGCAAAACGACTTGAGCGTGTACGATTGGTATCCCATGATCATGATACTGTTGCAGTTGCATCTCCGTCCCATGGACATCTTGTCAGACGTTCCCAACTTGGACAGTATGATGCACACCATGGTGCAGTACGGCTGTGTGGACGTGGGCACCGGCAAGCCCACCGAGAAGGGGCGTCAGATCATGCAACTGCCGATGCGCGTCAAGTTGGCGGCGCAACTTTTTGACATTTGGCACTGCATCCCGCAATCCCGTCCCCCCCCTCCCGAAGCCATTATCCGGACAATGGTGTCCATCTTGCAGGACATGATGTCGTCGTCGAATCACTTCTTTTGGATTCCCCATCGCACCACGAGTGCCCAGAAGCGCATGAGCACGCTGATGCACATCCAGACGCACTGTCAGGCCTTCCATTTTCCCTTTTTGGAAGACGACATGCTCCACTCGACCCTCAATGTCTTTTTGACCGCGCTGCAGTTCACAGAGCGATCACAGCGCAAGCGTTTCTGCAAGGCCTTTTCCCTGAACAACAAGGCGATCGCCATGGCCTGCAAGCAGGTGCACATGGTACAGAAATTATGGAGCCCTGGGTTATCGTGGTTGGAGCGCTTGCGACCCGTCATGGACTTCTACCAAGTGCAGTCACCCCGCGGAGCGTCCACGGACTACCACAACAACAAGTCGGAGGAAGACTGCCCCCTTTTCACCATTGCCTGTCTGAGTCCCCGCATGATGGAGCGCGTGCGTGAAGAGATTGCGTCCGTCGTGACGCACCGATGGTTCGGGGGATACCGCTTCTTCCTGACAACCTACGACGACTTGCCAGCTTGCATGACGAGCCCGCTTCCCGCTACTGTGCTAGACGGATGCACAATCATGCCCCATCCCACTGCATACATTTTCCGTCGCCATAAACCCTGCAACCAGCCCGCGTACCACGACTTGGGCGTGCCATCCGTCATACCCCTGTCCTTCCGCGTACCCCTCTTTACGGACTTGTGGTTCACGCTGTGGATGCGAGAACCCTGGTCTCAAAGGCAGATTCGGAGTCTCAAGACGGCGATACAGGGCGCCGTGGACGCGCGGGAGCGACAATGTCGCCAGGACGCCAGTCAACGAGACCTGTTTCGATCCACGGTCGTGCAAGAGATTGAAGACGAGGTCGCGTGGCGTCCACAAATGGTCAAGGCCCTCCAGGCCAAGGAACATTTCGCGCATTTGGTGTGCGCGCATTGCACTTGAGACGACGAGAATGCAAGATTTATCTGTTGTATACAGTAGTAGGTAGGAGTCATGTTCATCACCGAATTGACGGCACTTTTACATCCAAACGTTCATCAAGATGAAAATGGGCGTACGCGACATGACTTTGTCGGCAACATAAGTATCGCTCACTGGCATTCAGACCTGTATGTAGCGACCTACCGTCATATCTCCTACCGCGTGTCCAACAACACGCCCGCGGAGGTCGTCGTCCATCCCTGGAAGATTTGGGACAACGGCTTCAAGTACCTGTACCCAGACCCGGAGCGCATGTATTTGGGAAACACACGCCGTAACGCCAAACACGGTAACGCAAAGTACCGCGCGTCCTACGGACCAGATTTGGTGAGGCTCACTACTGACAAGGCCAAGACTATCCCATCTGACTTTGAGGGATGCGTCGAGTGGGACAGCACTGGTCTGGCCATTCTTCGCTACGCCCCAAAGACCCAGGGTAGTGATGCCTATCACTGGACTCTCCTCGCGCAGTGTCCGAACCTGTTTGGCGCAGAAATGAATCAGGACACGCGCGTCATGCCCGATGTGGCACCGAACGAGTTTATCCTGACGTACAATGCCTTTTTCGAAACCAACAAGAGTAGCGTAGACCACCGGAAGCCACAGAAAACGACGCAAATGATGTGTCGCCGTCTGTCTCTCCAAATGCGTCCTGACCAGGAATGTCCATGGCATTTATACCTCAGCGAAGAGCGCGCCATGATCGATCCCAGGTTCGGGCGTGAAGTGGAAAAGAATTGTGTTTTCATCCCTATGCAACAGCGGTCCAATGATGACGACACTGCAGACACCATGACCTCGTACGTTCTGTACAACATGAACGCCCACGGACTCACCATCTACCGTGACAATGACATTTTCACTGTCGCTTCTGGCGTCCTCCAACGCGTCCTGGCTTTCGTTCACGCTGACGCCCATGACAAGCATCGTATCCTCTTTTCGTTGGGCTCGCCTCCAGTCCGTTATGGCGGAAAATGGCTGGCCGTGGGGCACGTCAAGGTTCACTTTCGAGATGTATCTTACCCTCCGATAGCGGACTTTGTCAAAAAGTTGGATTGGTCACAAGTGTACAGGCATGGAAAGTGGATATACGCCATGTTCTTTTTTGAATTTCTCGACAACTTTGTCATGACCCGAATGTCCCGCGGTCTCCTACCCACCTGCCACGACCGGACCGGACACCTGCCGTACCTCGTCTGCTTTCCCTGCGGACTCACGTTCGGAAGGAATCCCGAAGAGTTGCTCGTGAGCTACGGCGAAGGAGACTGTCGCAGCAAGATATGGTCGCTGACCACGACAGCACTGGAAAACATGCTCTTCACTGAAGCCGAATGGGAAAGTATGGGTCGGTGGACGCTCGAGTTTGTGGACATGCATCAATGGAATACGCGTCCCAAGATTTTCCACTACGGCTACTTCCACGACTGGAACACTGGCGACGACATGTTTGTCATTGCCTTTCGGTACCTGTACAGTCTGTTCCACTGCCAAGCCCACCTCACCTTCTCCCAGCAACTGCCCCCGGACCCCGAGCGCTACACACTGCTGGTGGTGGGGGGTGGGGATGTGATTGCTCCCTATTTCATCCATCAACTGCAGGAAATGCGACATCGACCGCCAACCTTGGCCATCAGCGTCGGCATTCCCTACACGAGAGAGAACGCACTGGTCAGCTTGTTCGACCACCTCATCCTCCGAAACCCGAGAGATGTCGAACAGATCCGCCAATTCGCGCCCGCCGTCAGGTATGGCCCGGACCTCGGCTTCCTGCTGCCGCGGATATATCCCAACATTGCCCCGGTCCACCGCGCCAGCAAACTGCGCGTCGGCATCACCGTGCCCCGCACCTTTTATCAAAATGACAGCCTCGACTACGTCCCCTTTCTCGAATCCTTTGCGTCCTGGATTCGGGAACTGTTCACGGACCATTCGCAGGTCGCAGAGGTCGTGTACATTCCTTTCTGCGTGCAACCGGTGAAGCACTCCGAAAACGACGCGGTCATTCACGAACAACTCAGGACGCTTTCCGGCGTCGGCCGCCTGTGCGACGTCCCACTGGAGACCCTGTCGTATGTGGAGACTGTCTACCGCGAGGTGGCGGCATGCGACCTCATGGTTTGCGGACGCTTCCACGCCAACGTTTTCTGCCTCGCGCTGGGAGTGCCGTTCCTCTCCTTCTCCTGCAGCCGCAAGTGCCAGCAGTTGATGGAGGGGTACGGGCTCGGAGACTGGTATGTCCCGCTCCACCCCAACACGGACAACAAGCCCAAGCCTCTGGACGCTCAACAGCGGGCAACCTTCTTGGAGCGCGTGTCCACACTGATCGAGACGAGAGATCATGTCCGCCGACGCCTGGCCGACTTGTACATGAACCGCCTGCGACCGGAAGTCGATGACATGATTGCGCGCTTCCGACACCACCTGATGGATTACAAATTGATTCCGCAAGACGAACGAGATGCCCAGAGCATGTCATGATGTAGTTAGGTAAAAGAACAAAAAAGAATTCAAATCTTCAATCTGATTTTGGAAATGATTTGAACTCATTCGAATGAAATTACAGTCACCGTACGAGGTGGTAGCCTATTATGATGATAATACCAACAGCATAACTACATATAAAAACACATAAAAGTCAGGATATCACAGTACCATGACGGACGCACCAACGCGGATCCCGTTGTCCTCCTCCATTATCAAAATCGTAAAAGATCAAAGTAAGAGAATGGTGGGCTTCCAGCGTCTAGAGATGGATATGCTTTTCCGGCTACCGCCAGTTCGGGCGGTATACTTTGTGCACGTCCCCCGGAGCGAAGCATCCTTCTATGTGCCCATGCATTTGCTCGAGCGCACCGACCGCATCTTTCAAATGTATATTGACTTTGAAGAGGACGGATGGCAGACGCTACGGGACAGCATGGCCAAACTGGGGTTGATGTGCCAGGCCACCACCATGTCGGGTCGTCGCTGCTGGACGATGGACGTGTTTCGCCTGAAGGGATATCCTCACCACCACATCCCCGTCTACGGTGACGATGCGCCTCCAGCGAAGCGGACGTGGAAGGAGTGGTGGACTGGCACGTTCCGATAGTGGTGCGATCCATCAGAACGATTAAGCGGCTCCACCGCGTCCTCCTCCGCCGGACTCCCCCTTTCGACGCCTTATTTCTGCGTCGAGCTCCTGCCCGTGCTCCTGCAAGGCTTGCGCGATGATACGGCCCACCCTAGGATCTCCTGACATGAGTTGCAACAAATAATTGAAAATAGTTTCTCGTTCACACGCCAGGTACACTTTCTTCACTCCCGTTGGGATCCGATTCATCTTGAAGGAGTCTGGGTAATAGAGGTTACGCATCACCGGATGCCGGTAGTTGGCGTCTGGGTCCGTCGGGTTCTGAGCGCGCCGACTAGTGACGCGAGCCTGTTGATCCGCCAGGATTCTCCTCGCAGTTTGTCGCTGAAGGGTCAGGTCCACTTGAGGCATCGGATGTCCCGCCGCGCCTCCGCCAGTGACAGTGTTGGACATGGAAACCGGATCGATAAACGCAGCCAACGTGATCGGGCATGTAAATGCGGCGGTCTGCTGCGTGGTGTATATGGACTTGACCATGTTTTCGTTTTCCAAAACGTCCCATATAATATTCAGCATGGTAAGATCGTTCTGGATATCCTGTATGGAATCGGCTGCCGTCATGGTCGTCCCCCATTGCTGAAAGCGTCTCCGTCTCCGCTCCTCCTCCATGGCCTGTCGGGCCGCCTGTTTGCTCATCTGTTGAAGCACCTGTTGGGTCGCATCTCGGGCCACCTGCTGGCCGACCTCTTGGGCAATGACAGCGCGCTTGGCTTTGAACGCCTGCCTCTTTTCCTTCTTTCGATTTCGAGTGGGCTTCTTTTTAGACGCCGCTCCTCCGCTGGACGACGCCTCTTGCTGTTGTTGCTGCGTCAGCGTCACACTGCGTGCATGACCGCCTGCACTGGCAGCACCCCCACCGCCCATTGCTCCCGTTTGGACAGCCTGATGTGGCGACCCGGCAATTATGTTTTTGATATAATTACTGATTATGGCCTTTATGCGATGAAGGAGGTCATCTGGATGTGCAATATTGAGGAGAATGTCCCCTTCTTCCGTAAACAGATCTGCAAAGTTCAATACACGATCATCGGTAGCATCATCGTGCATTCGATACGCGTCATACGTGTAGGCATCGGGAATTTGAATCTGGCCCTGGCTTCCAGATTGTCGACTTTGCTTGAAGTCCACGAGTGTGTGGAGCAAAACGCATAGATTCATCATCAAGATCATTAATTCCAAACTGTCTTGACTGGTTCCCTCTCTGTGAAAGAGTTCCGGCTTCAGAATGCCCGAAGCCATGATACGCGCAAACGCGCTACTCATGACTCTATTAAAGTCTCGAGGAGAGATTTTGGCCACAATGCGGAGAAGTCGACCCCAACTCGTTCTTCCTGCCTGCAGCTCGGCGGGATCCTTGCTTGCTCTGGAAGCTGTAACCTGTACAATGTTGGTCATGATCTGGTCGAGGATTTCAGCCTGGCTGAGCTGTTGCTGACCACCACCACCTCCACCTCTCCGTTGGGATGCCTGAGACGACTTTTGTTGTCTGCTCATCCAATCTTCTTTTGAAAATGACCGACATAAAAATGTAGGCAGGTTTGGAATACCATTTTCGTATCCTAAACCAAACGACTCTACTCCTTTCCCCCTCATGTCACCTGTTGACGACCAGGAGTTTTGCTCCTTGCTACTGTGCAACCTCAGCGTCCTGCTTTCAGAAGGACTTTTGCTATGCTGGATATCCGTCTTGATCGCCAAATATCCCGCTATACTTACCCTGCGCGTGCTTTTTGGGGTTCTGCTCACCGGATTCGTCTTGTTGCTCGCCTTGTCGGGTACGTTATGGGGCGGATACGGGAGTGTCCTCGTCAGCTACGTTTACACCCTCAGGGACATTGTCCTGGTCACCATGCTGATATGGGGTGTCCAGCACACTGACCTGCGCCGTCTGCCCACGGCAGGGAAGCGAGCCTTTTTCATCCCACTCGTCGTCCTGGGATTCGGCCAAATCCCGCTCTTGTGGCTGTGGACGCGCGTCACTCGAGACCACCATTTCGGTGCAGCCATCACTCGCGCAACACACCAGCAGGCCACCTGGTCCACGCCGAGACGTGCGCACTGGCAAGCACTTCCGCCCCCAACGCTCTCCGCGAAAGAACTTGTGCTGAAATTCCGGTTGCCACCACTGCCACCGTCCCCATTGCTCATACTCGACATGTCCACGACCAGTTCCAGAGACACCTTGAGTACCCCTGAAGACCGGGATAAAAATCCCCTTTTGCACATCTTGGAGTGTAAAGACAGCAAAAAGTCTGTCGTGAGGAGGGTCAAGAGCGTTATGAATGATTTGAAACAGCACTTCAAGTCCGTCATTGCCATCGTCTCGAGCATTCAACAACAATCCAAACTCATAGAGTTGGGATTCTATGACGACTTTGCGCTCATCATCATCACACAGGTGAATTTGCTCAATACCCCCGAGAGAGATTGCGACCTCTTCACCATTGCAGTCTCAAAGGCCGTGGCGCCACTGAGGACCGACAACCTGCCTCTAAACCCCTTCCTGGCTTTGATCACCTTGTGGCAGATGCAGCAGTTGATGCTGACAGCCACTCCACCCATTCCACTCACTTCAGTGGTGGTGGTGACGACGCCGTTGTTGACGCCTTTCTGCGCAAAACTTTTTCCTCCCACGCACATTGTCTTTGATGTTCCGAGATCCCAGTCCATGGCCCTTCACCTGGGCCACCCGTATCTCTTGCTAGACAGAAAGGTCCTCCAACCTGTTTCCACCGGCAACATGACAATCACTTAAAATACCTAAACATTGGTGTCGGTATTTCAAACACCACGACTGCTTGACTGCCTATCGCCAAATGCTGTCATCGGATCCACCGCGTCCGCTGTCCGCCATGCTCCAAGATCTCCAACAAGAAGCGCAGTGGTACGAAGATGAGATTGCGACGCTCCGCCAGGAGGTCGAGTCCCAGGCGACTGTGATTGCGCAGTTGCGACAGGAGTTGTCCGCGCTACGAGAGCAAACGGACCCGTCCACCACTGCTGCCCCGACGCTCCTCGCGTCCGGCTGGACCTTTTTGACGCAAAAATGCTACTTGTCGTTGCTGTCCGGTTGAGATGCGGTGGCGCGGAGGAATCGGACAAACTCGTTGTCAGGCGGAAACACCCGCACCAACTTTTGACGCGGATCATTGGGGCTGGAAGAGAATTGTCCCAAGTTCTCAAAGTGAGAGTCGGGAAAGTACAGCATGACGAGCACGTTGCGCGCAGAGCCCTCCGTCTCATCTGGGCTGGACCAAGACGCAGTATCTGCAAAGACCTCTTGCGTGTCGGCGCGCACAAAGATAATGTCATATGGGAGGTACGGATACATGGCCATGACCAAATCGACGTCGACCCAGTGACCGCACTCGGCGATGCGGAGTCTCATTTGTTCAAACGTCTGCTGAGCGCACAACTCAATCAGTTCCTTCGCCGCGTCGCCTACCGCAGTGCAAATCACTTGCGTCATTTCCTCATCAATATGATCCACATCCTTGTCGCGAGAGACGGAAATATCGTCGTTAAACGATTGTATTCGCTCCTTGGTCGCCGTGACGACCACATCTTGCCAGGTTTTCCTAAACAACTTCCAAATGTCACCATGTCCGTTGCCCTTGGTGTCGAAGTCCGTGGGGCAGTTCTGAACCCAGCTCGCCACCAACTCCTCCGCGTCGTCGCTGTGCGGAAACAGCATGCTCCAAATCTCCAGGAGGCCATCGCTGTCCTCGATCCATTTCGCAATGACGGACCCCCACCGGTCCTGGTGCTCGGCGACGTACTCGAGAAAGGGATTGTCTTCATCCGCCAACTCGGCGGGCAACGCCCACTCGTCGCAGTCCGATCCTTGCGAGAGGACGCAGAGAAACAGACGAAGGACCTGGGATATCTGCAACAGAGCAAGTTGACCGCTTTGCACCTGGATCCAGTCCGCGCGCTGAAACTCCTCGGCGAGTCGGCGTCGTTGCTCGCTGACAAAGGCGGTACGCTCCGCGTCGCCCATTTCACGGAACCCCTTGAGGGCCACGTTCAGGGCGTGGAAGAAACAGTCACCGTCCCCGGGAGTCCCCGTTCGGACCGCGTTCCACTTGCTGAGACGGCCTTTGCACCGCTCCTTTTCATCCGCGCGCAGGAGGAAGAAATCGTCCATGTCAGATGATGAAAATTCTGTGTAGTTTGTTAAACCTTAAACCTCAATAACTGACTTGTTAAATCAGTACTATCTATCTATCTACCCGAGCACTGGCTGGGTCTGTCGCCACGTCAAGTTGGCCGACACGTCGCTCTGCGCAACAGCGAGAGGGAAGGGCGCCACGCTGTCTTTGAACACGACGCGCGTGCGGTACATGGTCAGGCCGTAGTTGCATCGCTCCACTGGCAACCGGCTCATTTCGTGCTCCGAGAACCACCGAATGTTTTGAATCTCGCGGTGATCACGAATAAAGGGCTTGATCAGTTCTCGATCCACAGGCATCAAGAAGTAAACGTTGTTCTTGAACCGGTATCGCATGCCCAGGGGCGGGTGCACGAGCACGCCCGTTTCTTCAAACAGCTCGCGAATCGCAGTGTCCTCTTCCGTCTCACGAGCCTCCATGTGGCCTTTCGGGAATCCCCACTTGCCGGACCATCGGCCTTGCACGAGCAAGCATTGCCGGGTCCTGTTGTCTTGTAATATAATGCCACACCTCTTCACCTGTGGCATTCGCTCACCTCCAGACGACGTTGCAACCATCTCAATCTTAATTTGCCGTGTTTGCGTTTTTAAATCGCAGGCAAATGCTTTATTACAGAAATTTTTCAAATTCCTCCGTTTTCACATCGGGATACATAACAAGGAACACCAAACGTTAAAGACCATGACGGCCATTGCTCCAATGCCCCGTTTCGAGATGGGCACCGCCTCCTACCGGGGCGCGTCCACCAAAATCATGTACTTTGCACACGTCCCAGTCGACCAGGCTGTGGTGCGCGTGGGCAACTACACCTCTATCGCAGATGAGTGCACATTCTTTATCGACGGCAACCATCGCTTCGACCACGCCTCATCCTTTCCATTTTACGAACTCGGGTTGTGCGTCAGTGACAGTCGCAACAAGAACGGATGGGGAAAGGGCGCCCCCACTGTCGGCAACGACGTCTGGATCGGCTACGGCGCCACCATCCTTTCCGGCGTGCACATTGGCGACGGTAGCGTGGTCGCCGCCAAGTCTGTCGTCACGAAAGACGTTCCGGCGTACACCCTCGTGGCCGGCCACCCCGCAAAGGTGGTTCGCGACCGCTTCGACCCAGAGACCACACTGCGCTTCACCCACGCGCAGTGGTGGGATCTCCCACACTCCCTTGTCGTCAGCGAACTTGCGCCCTTGCAACATGATGTCCTCGCCTTTCTCGATCGCGCTCAATCCCTCAAGGAGGAGGAGCAAGCGCGGACGCAGGTGGCGATCAAGACACCATCCTGGACAAGCACCCGTCTTGTGCGCTGGATTCTGGAAAGACCGGTCGTCAAGTTCATTCTGCGATATTGGCGATAGCGTATATATGAGTATATATGAGTATATATGAGTATATATGAGTATATATGAGTATATATGAGTATATATGAGTATATATGATAATGAGCATCGTTCCAAAACATGCACAATGTCAGCATTACGCTCAAAACGAATCTACGTCAATCACCTGTCGCTGTAGATCCTTTTGTACAGAATTGTTAGCGAGGACTTGTTTGGATGCAATCACGAGAGGATCGTCTGGAAAGAGAATCATGTCCTGCTCGATCCAATCGCGGAATTGAGAGTTGTGCAGCAACAAGTGACTGATATGATGGGTGGCCACTTTATTTTTGAAAAACGGATTGAAAACAGATTCCGACCATAACGACACAGGCTGTTTACCAAAGTATCGGCTGTGCACCCATTTCTTGGTTTCTTCATGCAAACAGTCGTCCTTGGGGACGACGGGGTTCGACGCCTGGGACGCCCATTCCAGCGCACAGAGAAGTACAGTTCACTCCACCACGTATGTCGGTGACTCACCTGGCATGGACCAAAACGTGCAGACCTTTTTCACCACAATCAACAACAGCCCGTGCCAGTAAAGGCGCTCGCTCCATCGTGAACAATGTAGGTCCACGCGAGTGGTGCCACTGGAAAAATACGATAGCGTTCATAGGTGTATAAATATAAATATATAAATATATATATATATATATATATATATATTCAACTGCGGACACGATCGATAGGTTGGATTGATTTTGCCTATTGCCAGAAGGCGTCAATCAAGTCCTTCATTTCGTCCGGAATGTCCAGAACATAGCGGTCCGTCATTGTCGACGCGTCACAACGTTCTGGACTGGTGGTGGTCCTCACGGGCTCTTCAGACATGGGCTGTAGCGCCAGGATGTACGCATCGACAGCATCTTTGTGCACTGCGTCGAACGTCCACTGCGCCTTGTCACGCAGGTATCGGCCTCCCCATTGCGCAAAGGCAGATCTGTGTGACGTGTCCACCACTCCCGGTTCCGTACGCAGACGCTGGACTTTGGACCGCTTCTTCGACAAATCCATGATCTGATTTCATGTATCCCTTCTACGCGCTTAGGTGATTACCCGGCCCTCTCGGTCACACGTCTTGACGCAGGCGTGCGTCGCGTCCAGGGCCTGAGAAGGGATCTTGCCACTCCAGGAGCAAGACATTTTGCAGCAGTCCTGCATGGTGGTCACGCAGTAATGGCCCTCCTCGCGAGAGCCTTTGCAGACGTTGGGCAACGACATGCGGTGATTGGGCTTGGGGTAGTTGCGATCGTCGAGGCGCTTCACGCCCGTGACGTTGACCAGCCCCGCGGGGCACTGCACGCGGGCAGAGCGGGTCTGGACAAAGTTTTGGTGGTACAGCCCCATGTTGGTGCGGTAGCAGGAATCCACCGTGTCTTTCATGACCGTCGAGTTGCCCTTTCCGAGTCCTCGGCACAGGCGCAGCAACTCGGTCTTGTTTTTCTGGTCCAGCCACTTGATGCCTCCCGAATAACACAGATTGGGATCATTGTACTGCGCATTGACCCATTGCTTGAACGAGCCCGTGTACATGGCCGCCGCACACGCGCCCCCCTGGCAGTAGTTGGTCCGGCAGTCGGCGTTGCACGCGGTGAAGTATCCGAACCCGCCCGCGCCCATGAAAATGTCAAACTGGTAGGACATGACGTCAAAGCCCGAGTTGACGACCTGAACGACCAACTGCTGGAAGTTCGGGCGCCATTCTCGCTCTGCATCCAGTAGTTGCAGTTGGTAGCACTTTCCGCACTCATTATCGCTCGCCGACCCGGCCACCGCGTACGCGAATCGGGAGTACAGGCCGTCTCGCTTGGCCGCGTCAATCATGGTATCCGTCAGCATCATCATTGACGGACAGGCGAAACCAAAGGGACCCGCACTGCCCCCACCGTTTGCGCACGCACTCGGGATCCAGTCCGCACAGCGCGTCGGGGCGCTGTATGGCGTGCTGGGCATCCACATGGCGACCAATGCGGTCAAGACGGAAGCAGACGACGCAAATAAGTTTTTCATTTCAGGGTTTAATGGACTTTATCCCAGAAGCGCGTTTCTTTAAACAATCGCCGAAAATGGTCCGCGCGATGCGAAATTGTTTTTTTTCTCCAGTGATAAAAAACTTCTCAGCCTTTCAACTGACTTCATAACAAAAAAAATCTGATGAGTAACTTTCGCCCATTCGCTCATCATCGGCTGAACGCCATCGCCCCCAACCCGGAGATTGTCTCCACGAGTAACGAGGTGAAACAAGATGCTCCCTCGCCCAGCCCGGCTCCCGTCGCGCCTCCCGCGCCGGCACCAGAACCCACCGCCACGACTTCGAACAAATACCGCCTCATCCGCGATCCTCAGACGAACCAGTACCGCTTCGTTCTCAACAGCACCATCACCGCCGAAACGGTCGGCGACGCAGTTACGGACCCCGCCACGGAAGCACCTACCACGGAAGTCGTGGAGGCATCTGAAGACCCTCTCATTGTCACAGCAGAGGCGCCTGCGCCTGCGCCTACGGCCCCCGCGAGTGATGCTTGCACAGGCTGCACAGGGCCCACAGGGCCCACCGGTTATGAAGGCCCGACCGGCCCCGAAGGCCCTGAAGGCCCGACCGGCCAGAGAGGCGAGATGGGTCCAGCCGGGCCTGTGGGGCCTCAAGGTCCACAAGGCCCGCGTGGGCCCGAAGGCCTGGAAGGGCCCACGGGCGAGACTGGCGCCGCCGGTCCTACTGGCCCGAAGGGTGACGAAGGCCCCACGGGTGCGGACGGCATTCCCGGTCCCGCGGGCCCGCGAGGGCCTGCTGGCGCCGCTGGTGAAAACGGCGAGACTGGTCCCACGGGTGAAAAGGGTGACGACGGTCTGGAAGGTCCCACTGGGCCACAGGGACCAGTCGGGCCACAAGGACCACAAGGCGCCGTGGGCCCTGAAGGGCCGACAGGCGCAGATGGACTGCCAGGCCCGATCGGCCCCACCGGTTACACGGGCGAAGATGGACGCCGTGGCCCACCTGGCCCAGAGGGTCCAACTGGCAGGGAAGGCGAGGAGGGCCCCACCGGGCCGACAGGTGATGATGGCCGCACGGGTCCTACGGGTCCCACTGGGCCCACGGGCTACACGGGCTATACGGGGTACACTGGGTACACTGGGGACACTGGTCCTAGCTCATTTTATATCAACCAAACGTTCCAGCTTCAGTCCCCTGATCCCATGATGAGTCTAAGTTTGACGCCTACGTCCAGCTACTGGTACTATCAGTCGATAATGTGCCCAGGATCTGGTACGGGCCCAACGCCTCCTCCTCCTCCGGCGGGACTGACGCCCTTTGACCTGTGGCCGGTGTACAGTGCCTCATCGGCTACCATTGAAGAAGTGCAGATATCGGTCTTTGATCCGAACCAGTATATTTATGGAGGATCTGATGTTTACTTCAACATTTACTTTGCGACTTGCAGTGCTGACAGCCAGATTACTCTTAATCCGGACAACGGCTCTCCGCTGGAAACCGTGTCCTTCCTCAACGCTGACGCGACGTCTGATCAAACGTATTTCTTCCAAACTGTGGCCATCACGCCCTCCTACACCTGGACAGATCCTGGAGGATTGTTTGCAGTCGTGCAGTCTCGGGTGGACACGGAAGGGACTTTCATTGGTGGCGGATCTCTCCAGGTCCAAATCGTTCTCAAGTACTCCATTCCCACCCTGAGTCTCAGTGTTCCGCCACTGCTAACCGCCCCACCAGCGTCATCACCCGCGGTTGACGAAGTGCTTCCAGCGTCAGAGGCAGAGGCGGGGGTGGAGGAAACGCCTACGCCTGCGGGTCTGACGGAGCTGTTGCAGTTCCTCCAACAGGCCGCGACCAGCGGTGCGTCGTGAGGTAGGGGATAGATAGGGTCACACGTGTTATGTGTTGCGTGGAAGAAGGAAAGAAAAATATTTTGGGATGAAAATATTTTTACAGATCCCAAGGTGTCACCGCCATCAAGGGCTGATCGACACGGGATCAGATGGGAAATGGGAGTTCTGCGTGGCGGGGTTGCACGGAAAGATGGTGTTGCACGCTGCTTGGAAGCAGTACAACTCGTTTCCGTCTGGTTGAGGCTGAACGTATGTGTATGTCGATGGCTGGAGAATGGTAGTGTTGTAGCCGGCCTCGCGCTCCCACACGATGGGGGACGGCGTCAAGGCGCGGCCGCGATAGAATCTTGGGTACGGCAATTCGTTCACGTCAGTGAGGAACGGGCTGATGCAGTTCGCCGTGGGGAAGAAGGGTGCGGCGGGTTTGCTTTTGCGCGCCATCCAGTGTCGCGCTTCGATCGCTGACGTGGTCATGCCAGAGATAATATTGCAGGTTATAGGTGGGTTTGTCTTATATTTCATGGGGGAAAAAACTTATGCATGTTGAAGCGCACCGACTGGCATCCGAAAAATGAATTTAAAACAGTTAGGATATAAAATCTACACCTGGAAACACGAGAGTCTCTCCCAAACGTCGTTAGCGGACACATATCTACCGCATCATCTAAAGCGACTCAAACAGTACTACTCCGAAGCAATCAATCAGCAGTACCCCAATTATGTCCATTAGCCCTGGTATGACCATTAGCCCTGGTCTGACGGTTACCAGTACCAATGACGCACCCCAACCGGCGGCTCCACGTCGGCGCTCGACTACTGCATTGACTCTCGCGTTGCGAAAGATTAACCCTTCCGCTATCGACATCAAGTATGGCTTTCAGATCGCCTTTAACTTGTCCCGCCGATCCGTGCCGAGCGACTGCACGCGCATCACCGATCTTGGCGTGGTGAATGGGCAAGACCAGAGCCAAGTGCCAGTTGCCCGGCGCACTTGCCGTCCTAGTAGCAGTGTCTCTGGTGGCCAGGGGGATCTGTCAGACGGGGATGTTGGGGACAGGCCTGGGGGTAACAACAGCACTGTGGCGTTCTCGTATCTGGACGAGTCCAAGCGGAATCATCACTGCGTCGTGACCATGTCCAACTTTCAGAGAAATCCGCCAGGCGGAAAGCACAACGAACCGTACTTGCACTGTTTTTGGTGTCGACACGCTTTTCACAATGCGCCTGTAGGATGCCCCATTCGCTATTACGCCCACCGCCTCCTCAAGACGTACTATTCCGAGGTCTCTCGTGACACGTTTTGTCTGCGAGAGAACGTGTCGCGAGGCCAGTTGGACCGGAATCGCACTGCGCTGGAAGAGCAGTCCACATTGCTCAAGATTCTTCCGAAAGATTACTACTCGTATGACGGAATCTTTTGCTCATTCCAATGCGCCTACGCATTCATCAAGGACAACAAGTCCAACCCGTTGTACACGGACAGTGAGCACCTCTTGTTGCAGTTGTACCACGATACCATAGGAGCCGATGTGCCATCGCTCGAGCCAGCGCCCTCGTGGCGACTCCTCCAGACGTACGGCGGACACATGACCATTGATGAATTTCGCAAAAACTTTTACAAGATGGAGTACCATGCGATGGACAACATCCTCGACCCCAAGCGCGTCCACGCTCGCCCAGTCGGATTCGTCTTTGAAAAGCAGGTGCATATTTGAGGACGCTTCACATGACCGGGTCGAACGCCACCACCCCGTTCGAGGTGACTGGAGGGCCGGTTGGGGGGGTGAAGGTCACACTCGCTTCTATCGCGGTGTTCTGTGCGAAAGGAAAGTGGGGCAGGTTGAAGAAGCCCTTGTTGAGTCCCCAGTCGGTCCCGAAACTGTTTCGACAGGACCAGTATGGTATGGTGGTCATTCCATTGCTGTCGAATGTGAGATGGCTCTGCTGGTCCGCTGGGAAGTAGTCCTGGTGGACCTGGGCTTGGCCCCAGCCCATGACGCAGACGCCGTGCGATCCGACAAAGGCGTTATTGGCGCTTGTGCATCCCGACTCCATGTACAGATTCTGCGGGTTCTTGGCCGGGCCCAGCGTTTGGTAGTTGCCTGACATGAAGCAGTGAAAGACGTTAATGGTCGCGACAACTGGTCCGCTCTTCAAGATTTGTTGTTTGATGGCCGTCTGCACCCTGGCGACTTGGTCGGGATCGCTCACCTGAGACGGGTCCAGGAAAATGGATTCCACATTGGTGACGCGGTAGAGGGGATCGGTGCACGAGCAGTTGGGGATGCCTTGGTTGAGTGTCGTCGACGTCGTGTTTCTCGTCATGTCCGTGCAGGACGGATCGGTCTCGCACCACGCGTACGACGCGCAGTCGGTGGTGGTGATGCCGTTTTCACTGATCCACTTGGCAAGATCGCCAACGTTGCCTCCCCCGCACTGGGCCGACGGCGGAGGCGTCTCCCGGTTGCAGGCGCTCATGTCGTCGACCTCGGCGCAGAACGGAAAGCACGCCAGCGCGTGAGTGGTGCTCATGGTCTTCCACGGCCCAGTGCACCCGGGTTGACGAAGCGAGAACTGATCCGTCATGGCACTGCACGTCGACAGTGCCCAACAGCAACCGCATAGATATTGGTTCGGGGGTGGAAGAATGCATGCATTCGACAGCAGGGCGAGGTACGTGTCGGGGACACTCGAAGCGCTGTCGAAGCCCTCTGTGACTGGGGGGAGAACTCGTCGTGGGATGCGGGATAGATCTCCATCAGTGTTGAAGGTGACTGCAAAGGTGTGTCCTTGGCTTTGGAACTGTAGGAAGGGGCGAGTGCGCAACCACGTGCGGAGTGGCTTGTCGAGATCAAAGTTGGCCTGCCGATTTTTCAGAAACGTTTGCAACAGGGCGCGTCGGCGTTGCTGGCGCTCCTCCCTGGCTGTGGAATTCAGGAGGTAGTTGCGTAGCATTTTCGGGACAGGTGAGGAGGGGCGGAAAACGCAATTATTTTCTTTTCATTCTAACTCTAAATAAATAGTAACCGCGCATTGATTACACCATGTCCCACCATCGCCCCGCACATTCTGTCAAACTGGCGACCGCCTTTGATGCCCGTCATGGCGGATTCACGGGCCTTCCGCACCCCTCACCCGTTCCCCAGCTGCACCCCAGTCCGACCGTAATGGTCCAGTCGCGCGCCCAGTCTTGCGGACAGCGTCCGACTTCTGGAACCGTCATGGAGCCTTTCTGTGGCTACGGCGGTGGCGCGCCCTGCCCCATGGAGCCCCACAGCAACAGCCTCCCGCAGGTGCAGGAATTGCAGACCGGATGTCCGGACTGCTCGTCCATCTACGAGGCCGACAAGATCCGCACGCCACTGGACCGCAAGATGTTGCACTTCTACAACAAGGTGGTCGAACCCGCGACCGACTACAATCTGACCACGCTAGTCTTTCCATACTGAATGGACGGACAGTCCTCCTTCTAGTACAATGTCTGGGTTCACAAAATACATGAAATACATGAAATACATGAAATACATGAAAGTATAAAAGTATTTGATGTATGTCGTGTATTTATGAATCTTTTCAAACATTCACAGCATAAAAATAAATGTCTGCAATGTTGTGTAAAGTATATAGGTATATAGAACAAGCACTGAATCCCGCAGGCTTAATAATAGTTATTTAGATAATGATGTCGTCGTCTGTGCGCATTGGTGTCGTGTACTTTGCCAACCTTTTTGCCGCACGAGATCTGGAAGCGGGTATCCATCTGGTCATGACGCAATTAAAGGATGCCGTGGCGCTCGGATTATTGGGGGCATCTGACTTTTTCCATGTCGTCATTTGCGGGTCGCCAGAGATGAAAAACGTGGTGGGCGAGCGTCTGCACCATCTGTGCTCGGGAGACGCACGATTCCACGTTCTGTGGCATCATGAGAACGCGCATGAGTACTTTGGAATCCAGCAAGTGTGGGAGCGGGCGCGCCTGTGGGCGCAGGAGGAAGACGGCGTCAACAGGGTGATTTTGTATTTCCATAGCAAGGGCATGACGCGAACCAGGCGGGGCGCACCCCGGGACTGGACGGAGACGCAGTGTTTCAATCTCGCGGTCCGGCCGTGGAAAGCCATCGTGGAAAGGTTTGCGTCCACGCCTGGCGTCGACAAGATTGGCATCTCGTGCTCACAGCATGGATGGCTGTGGTTCAACTTTTGGTGGGCGCGAGCCACGTACCTGGCGCAAGTGGAACGCCCGATCCAGACCTCACGTCGGCACTACTACGAGGATTGGGTCGCCCGCAGATGCCTGGAAGAAGCCGATCGATTTCCTCAAACAGAGAGGCACATCGCGTCGGATCCCTGCTACACCTGTTCGCACACCAATTGCTTGACGATCTTGGTCATTGGGGCAAAGCAGTCACCTGTGCTCCCTCCCCAAGCGCTACGTGGTCGAAGAGTCCTCATGTGAGCGAGACGGATAGGTTGCAGGGCATGAGGGCGGAGTAGCCCATTACCACCGCAAGGACCTTGGGCAGGTCCATGGACAGAGGTTGCGGATCGTACTGCGCCAGCCAAAAGGATCGAGAACCGTCGACACCGCTGAGCGAGTCCGCTTCGATCTTTTGGGGCGCGATCCAGTGGCCGTGGAGGAGACAGTAGTAGTCGTGATGCATGGCCTTGGAGAGGAAACGGTAGTCGAACAAGTAGGCTTTTTGCTTTTCGACAAACAGTTCAATCACCGCCGACTGGGGCCTCATGAACATGCAGTGCGTCAGTCCGTTGCCGTGGACGCCAATGAGAACGTCAGCACTGCTCACCAGTTTGATTTGTGTGGGAAAGTCGTACTCCTCCATCCGGTAGGCATCGAAGCGGACCTTGTTCTGCAATGAATGTGCTAGCGCACTGCAGTAGTGCATCAAAAAGGCGTGATCGTCATCAGTCAAACGCCGTTTGGTGTTTTGCCGGTCGATATACACAATGTGCAACATGCGTCCGCTGTCATTATGGTGACTATTGCGTGTGGCGTGGAAAATACTCGCCCAATCTTGGGTGGGGAATGATGGAATATGTTTGTAAATCATCTTGTTGTAGGGCGCCCGGCAGGTCAGATCTCTGTCGCACAGAACAACAACATATTCCGGTGGAGGTTCTTGTTGTGCCCCGACGTGAATGGTTTCTACGTTAGGGAACGTGAGATGGAGAAGGTGCTTGTTGTGTTGGTGGAACTTTCCCTCCCACTGAGAGTGGCTATCTAGCATCGGAAACTCTACATCCGTGACGTCCAAGCGCGAGCGACCCGCGTCATTCAAGAGGGCGAGCGCGACGATGAGGTGCTCTACGAAGTGGAAAAAATGGTTCAGATCCCGGAAGCGCCCAGAGTCCTGGAATCGCAAGATGACGCGGTCTGCAGGTGGCGCCGTGTGACCTGTGGCGATGGTGACATGTTGCTTTCCGTAGTGAAAGAGAAACAAGATACCGATCCCTATTAGCAAACTAATCAGCAGCACGATAAAAGCCTGCATGGTGTGACGACAATCAGATTGCTTTGTAGTCAATAACATTTTCTTTTACAGGGGCTCGTTGCAAATGCGTCCGTGGCGGATGAAAGAACCGTACACACGATTATTCTCACGGAGCACGTATCTGGGCGTGATTGACCAAGCTACGTCGTGCCAATTGCGCACCGAATATGCCCGGTCGAAGTAGGCTTGTCGCGCCTCGATAATAGCATTGCTATGGAGTACTTGATTCCAGATATCCCGATATGTGGAATCGAACGCGTAGATACAGGTTAGCACCTCGGAAGGTAACCTTTTGAAGGGATGCTCCATCTTGCTTCGTCTCTTGTTCCTGGAGAAACAGCCAACGGACACACGCACCCTTCAATTACTCGAACGAGGAGGAGTATACATGTGATATATGTGTGATATGTGTGATATATGTGATATATGTGATATATGTGATATATGTGATATATGTGATATATGTGATATATGTGATATATGTGATATATGCGATATATGTGATTTATAGACAAAGAAAAAGATGTTGCGTATCATCATTGACAGTAGGGAGTCCGAATGGTGTGACGGCCTGGGCTTGTGCAGTCCTCCTGTGCATCGGGCTCCGTCATTTTTACGACCAGACAGTGGCATGAGTGAAGCGTCAGACGCCCAAAGTGCCCGCCCATCATCGCCACCCCTGCGCAGTCGTCTTCCTCCGGACGTTGGCGTGGAGAAGCGACAACTGGTTCTGGGCGACGTGCACATAATGATAGACGACGCTGTAGTGGTCATTGTGGAGCGCAAAACGCTGAGTGATTTGCTGCACAGCCAGCAGGACACGCGTCTCGCGGAGCAGTTGGGTCGTCTGGTCGGCCAAGCATCGCACTGTTCGGTCGTTCTCCTCGTGGAGGGGTTCGTGGACCAGAGATGCGAGGATCGCGTGCGCCTGTGGAAGATTATGGAGAATGTGCGTCATGAGTATCCCCAAATAGAGGTGCGACAAACCGCAGATCTCGCCACATCGACCGAGTGGGTGGCGATGCGACTCGAGCGCGCGCAGAAATGGGCGTCCGCGTCCTCCTCGTCTCCCGAGGCCTGTGGACTTCCTGTGTGCGCCCTTCCGCGCAAAGGTGGTGTCAATGCGCAGACACTGGTGGTTTACATCCTCAGCAGCATCCCCGGTATCTCACACGCAACCGCGACTGCACTGCGCGAGTCCTTTGGCTGGACCTCAGCGCGTCATTTGCTGGCCGACCTGGAAAAGACGGAAGTGAGAGCCAAACTTCAGGAGTGGTCACCGTCGTCTGGACACCGGCGCCTAGGCGTCAAGCGGGGAACCGCTATTTGGCGATGCTTGTCGGGTCATTATGATGATTAGTACCTTTCTCCCATCGGCCTCTTCTTCTTTACCTGGTATCGCTCATTACCCAGGGCGTGGGCGTGGAACGGATAGTGAATCCAGTCCTCTTTGCTGACTACGCATAGGTGGGTGTCGTCTATGGTGAAGGCGACGGAACGGATCATTTGCAGGTGCTGTTGAATGAAGCATGCACATTCATTGCAGGGCTGGGACATGACCAGTCGTCCGTCCAGGGTAAGACGCGCGTTCCAAAGATGAAGTTGGATAGATTTCAGGCGCGGATTCTTTCGGCGCCATCGCATCAGGTTGCATATGGCGTCCACTTCACTATGCACGACACCGTGGTTGAAGCCCGAGCAAATGACGCCATACTTGCGATGCCAAACGATGCTACAGTGCACGTGCATGGACCGCCGGGCTGCCTTTTTCACACATCTTGGTCTGCAGCCGGTGCAGGAACAGCCTTTCTTCCGTGGGCGACGCGAAGCGAAAGGTAGGGAGCCTAGTCTTCAGGCTGTCGACCACTGACCAGTGCTCGTCACCTGCCATGCGCTGGCGCTCCTGCGCCTTGGTCATCTGGGGCGACATGCTTACTTGTACAAACAACAAACCTCTTGTTTACAATGTATCCGCATGCGTTTATAAATTATGAACTGGACGTTTGTAGCGTGTCGTCTGGGACAGACGACATGTCGATGAGTGTTTGGAGCAGTTCCTGCGTTTGGTGGTGCGTAATTTTTACCAGTTCGTAGACGTCATTGGCGGTAAAGTCGGCCGTTGTTTGCATGGACTTGAGTGCTGCATCTAACCTTTGCTGACTATACTGCATGACGTATGGCACGACGTATGGCATGGATGCAGACAGTTGTTGTTGCGACATCATTTCGTGAATTCTTCACCTACAAAGAAATGGTGGCATCAATTTTGTTTGTTTCTCTTGCGAAAAGTGAAGTGCGAGGCGGAAATGTGTTGGAAACATAATTTTGATAAATATTATTCTGAAGCATGTGGGAGACCATGGCTGCGGCGTTTCCGTCTTGGACATCGTGGCCAATGATATGTATGATGTGTTTTTGGAGCCTCGTGAGTTACGTCCCGTGGAGCATGGTCTTTTTAATGACGCCACTGGTCGGCTTTCGGCTGTACACGGTGGAGAACGCGGAGGACTGCAAGCGGGTGCAGAAACGGGTGAACAAGTGGTGCACGCACTACACCGAGGATGACAAGGGTCACGGCTATTCGGTGGGAAAGTGGTATTTTCTGCACATTCAGATGCACCACAACGCCTACGGAGACCGGTACTCTGTGTGGTGCCTCGCCACTGAAGCCTCCTTCAGATCGCTCATGAAACGCGACGGGGCGCCCCTCGTCGCCGACCAGGAGGCTGTCCTGACTGAGCCCATTCGCGTCTACGAGCGTACGGGATCTTATCAGAATATGTACTTTTACAAACGAGATTTGCCAACCACCATCCTACCCAGCGCACGCGGAGCCCAAAAGCGGATCATCCATATGATTGACAAGCTCTTGCGCGAAAAGAGCCGCGTGGTTGCGTTCGTACACGGTCCCCCTGGAGCGGGCAAGTCAATGGTGGGTCTGCTACTGGCACAGCACTTGAGGGGGCGGTTTTGCAACACGCTACGCCCATGGCAGCCTGGGGATCAACTCTGCGATCTCTTTAACGAGGTCGAGCCCACGGCGGATCATCCGTTGGTGATTGTCTTTGACGAGGTGGACCGCGTCCTGCTCAAGATTCACGCAGAGGCGATCCCTCCCCACGCCAAGATTCCGATCTCGGTCATGAACAAGGTCGGGTGGAACCGGATGCTCGACGAGATTGACTGGGGACTGTACCCGCACGTCGTGCTCATCATGACATCCAACCACCCTCCGGAATACGTGCAGAAACTGGACCAGTCGTACCTGCGTCCTGGGCGCGTCCACGTGGTCGAGTATCTGGGAGGAAGGAAAGGGGATAAACACGGGTGTGCACATTCATTCACTCAAACTTGCAACAAAACAAAACTATAAACAATTCAACTTTGATCAAAAATGTGCACTTGGAAATAAGTATTCTTGCCCATATTTTTGATCAAATTTACAGCCTCGGACGTAGCGGCGACAACTCACGCCTGCAACAGAATGGCGGTGAAGGTGGAGAACGAGGCCCACAGGTAGTTGTCACTGAGTGACTGCGTGTTGGGCGAAAAGGTGAGCTGGAATCTGGCGGTAGCGTTGGCGCGCGCAGTCACTTTGAGCAGTGCATACGTGGCGGGGAGCGTCGCAGGCACAGTATCCACTGCGTAAATAGGCACGCCCGTGGCGCCCGTCGCGGGTGGGTTGACGTCTGTCGTGAGGAAGTAGGACCCGATCTGGGGGTCAGCGAGAGAGGCAGTGGTGAACGACCTGACTGTAAGAGCCGCGGCCAAATCCGATGATTTATCAGGCAGGATCACCTGAAAGTCAAACGTGATATTATCAAACGAGAAGCCCGAAGGAATCTTGTTGCTGGACGCGAGCAACAGGTTTCCCACGTCGAACGCCTTGACGGGCACGATGCGGGGCACGGCAAAGTTTTGGTCGTCGATCAATGAACTTTCGTAGGACAGGTACGTAAAGACATTGGGAGCAGTCGCGGGGACGAGCGCACCCGCGGCATTGACAGTGGCAAACACGGGGCTCGCCACCAGGTAGATGGGCGAGATGGGGTTGAGAATGAGCCCGTTGTTGGGAACCTTGGGAATGCTAAAGTAAAAGAAGGAAGGAGTTTGCACTTCCGTGCTGTTGGGCACGACCAAACTCTCCCGCTCACGGGCGTTGACCACAGCCACCTCTTCGGAAGTGACACAACCGACGGCGAGATTCCAGGAGTGGGCCCAAGAGTAAACGTTGGCCGAATTGGATACGCGTGCGCTTGCCATTGAGAAAGAACGTGTGTGGACTATAAATGACAGCTATGTGTTTATATTCACAGCAGAAAAAAAAAGTTTTGTCCGATTTTATCCGATGCATGTAAATGACCCACTGTGATGGAAGCTCGCAACGAGGCACGTTTTTGCTGGCGACCAACATGAAAGACGAACCCAACTGCGCAGAGTGGCTCCTCTATCACGTCCGACAGGGCTGGACGCACGTCTTGCTTTTCGACGACCTTTCCGGACAATGTCCGCCAGAGGTGCCGTCTGCATGCGCCGATCGCGTCACGATCCGACGAGAGCACCGCCAAAAGACGCAATACATGCGACAGGCGATCCAGTTTGCTCGTGAAGCGGGGTTTGAGTATATGTTTTACATTGACGCCGACGAATACCTGATCCTCCCCCACCACCAGTCTTTGGATGCGTACTTGCTCGCGGTTGAGCACCGTGCGGGCCAGCGACCAGACTGGATACAGTTCCACTGGCTCATGTTTGGCAGCGCTTTCCTGGACGCTCTCCCCGACGCATCATCCGCTCGATCCCTGATCCACACTTACAATCGCAGTTCGACCGCTTTGGAGCGAAAAGTCAAAGTCATGGTGCGCGTGAGCACCGTGCATGCGCCCCGCAATCCCCACACATACTTTCCCGCGCAACATGCATCTCCAGATTCTCTCTTGGCCACTGACACCAACGGACTGCCCACCAAACACCTGACGCAGGCGGACGTCCCCAGAGACGCAGTACCCGACCTGTCCGAAGTGTGGGGCTACCTGGCCCACTACTCCAAGCAGTGCTGGACCGAGTTCTGTCGCCGTCGACTCCGGCCACGTGACGATACGGGCACTCGCCGGACGTTTGAGTTCTTGTTGCGGGGGGATAAGGGTCCGCCACGCTTCCACAACGCCTCTGACAACGACCTACTCAACCTGATTCCCGCCCAAACCTGGGACAGGATAGTGGGCGGAAAAAAGTGAACACATTGGAGGTCCTTTGTCTTTATGGAACCATTTCTTTATCCATACATCAATATAGCAATATAGCAATATAGCCACCTTGAACAAGATATATCAAGATATATCTGACTCGTGTCTCATTTACCTGTTTGTGCAGTTTTTGAAACAACAAACAACACACCATGAATTGGAAACAGATTGAGCAAAAGCCGGCCAACTGGGAGCTGTTGCAACGAATCATCCGACAGTCGCGCTCGCAGGAGCTGTCGTTCGCTTCCGCCGAGGCGGCGAAAGGAGCCATGCTGGAGTGGCGACGCGACATACTGGACTCGTTCCTCGAAATGCTGGAAAAGTCCTTTCCGTGTGTCAAATCCGTCATTCGCCCCCTGCCGTCTGCCAGCAACAAATCCTCAAGTACAACGACGCAGGGTCAGGGTCGCGCCCACAAGTCTGGTGGCGGCCAAAAGCACAAACAGCAACAATCCCGAAAACATTTAATCCATGAACAAGTCAACAAGCGTCAGTTGGACCGTGAATGGGGGGTGCTTCGACTGGACCCCGAAACCATGGCGCCCGCGCTCAACGGCCGTTTCACCTTTCACATCTCCCAGGTGGCCTTTATCATTTGGTGGGCCGTGTCCGCAGTAACGGCTGTGGCCAAGTCGGACCGCGTCTCTGGAGCCAAGTACAAGACGGCGGTGAACGCGCTCCTGTCCTTGGAAAAGACGCTCGCGTGGCTGGAGCCCTTGAAGGACAGTTGTGCCTCCAATGATCATCAGCCTGTGTGGATGGATTGGCTACACGTCACCGGGCGCGTCGAGGCGTTGCTCAAAGAGCGATGGACCGGGTGGCAGATTGTGGCCATCAACTGTCTCTTCCGGTATCCGCAGTTCATGGTCAAGTGCTACTTTGACGAACAGGACAGTCAGGCTGGACTGTACCCAGAGCAAATCAACTTCATCTCTATCATTTTGGATGCCATCCTATTTGACCAACCACTCTTGCTGGGCGATCAACGGCCTCCGGGGACCGGCAAGACGTTCATGGCTGCACCGCTTGCGCAAAAGTTGAGCGTCCTGGACCGCAAGACCATTGTCGTCTTTACCTGTCCAAACGAGCTGGTGCGCATTGATGTAGCGCGCAACGCGCTGTTGGCGGACAACCTGCACGTGTGGATGGGCCGGAAGGCTTACATTGAGGAAAAGGACAATGCCGGATTCTTTGTGCGGCCGCACAAGTCATGTTTTCCGACAAACTGGAAAAAGGTGTACAAGGCGAGCGATCATGAAAAGCAGGGAAACATTTACGACCAATTCCTCTTCTACACGGACGTGACGGAACGGTGGCCCGACATTATCGTCTGCGACATGGAGACTTGCGAGGCCGTGCTCAAGACCGCCGAACTGGCCGATCACATGGTCCTCTTGATGGATGAAGTCATTTCCAACGACACGGGCGTGCAAAAGCAAATCGTGGATCTGCTCCGCTACTGTCCGCGAGTGACCGTGCTCATGTCCTCCATCCTGCCCCCGTGGACACACTTGCCATCCTTTGTCGGCCTCTTTACCAACCGCCACAACGTCCGAAACGCCACCAAATCGATCCGACGCATCGAGACCGAGCACGACGTGTCCATCTCTTGCACGCTCATCGACCCGGAAGGCTTCCTGTGCATGCCCCATCACAAGGTGGAATGGAGTGGTGTGCCGGCGCTCGTATCTCGGCTTCGGGCGGATCCACTGCTGGGACGCATGTTCCCCCCCCAGCACGTGCACGCCATGATCAAGACGATCAAGAACTTGGACGAACCCCGCTTTCAGCTGAGAAACTTTTTTCCGCGCATCCGAGACATTACCCACCAAAACACGCGACGGTTCATGGTCGAGCTCTTGGAGTACCTCGTCGCTTCGGACCTGGAGCCGGTCTTTGCAGAACTGCAGGCCTACCGGCCACGTCTCCTGTCGCATGCCATCTGCGACGCGGAACTGCTGACCCGCACGTTCCAGCATTTGGAGGGCAAAACTCTGACAGCCGTGTCGAACGACGGTTTCGCTCAGCATCTTGACACCATGACACAGCCCTTCTTGGAGGATGCACCGAAAATCGCCATTTTGGAGCAGGAGCGCAAGAAGTGTCAGCAAATGAAGGATCTCCGGGAGAAGGAACTGAAAAACATCAAGGGCATGTCAGCGACGGAGCGCCAAATGGAACTATCGGATCTGCGTGAAATCAACAGCACTGACCTCCAATGGCCCAGCACGCATGTCTACCAAGCGCACGCTCACTATCAGCGATTCGGGTGCGATATCCAGCGGGGACAGCGGGACTACCGCAGTCCGTCCCTGCCCATGACCACTCAGGAGGGGCTAGATGAATGGACGCTTCAACTCTTGCTGGGGCGCTTGGGGGTGTACGAGAACAAGTTGCTGACCGGATATCAGCGCATGATGATTATGGATGCGTTTGGCGACCTCGGCATGATCTTTTCCGGTCGCGAGCTCGTTTTCGGGACCAACATTAGCAACCTGACGAATTTGTGCATCCTTTCCTCGTTTGGCGACACTGCCACCCGTGGCGTCCTGTACCAATTGATTGGACGCATCGGACGCGTGGGGCACTCGTACGAGGCGCGCGTGCTCACCTCGTCGCAACGAGTCATGGACCTCATTTTCGCGTGGCGCGACGAGGCGGACGAAGGCTACGTCGACCCCGTGGACGTAATCTTTGCATGCGCAGGCTCATAGTGCACCCCGTTGTAGGAGAGGTGGAAGACGAGCGGTGCACCCGTTGAGTCGCGGGTGATTATGTTCCTGGGATAAAATACGATAGGAGCGCTGCGTTTTTGGTGCAGGAGAAACACATGGACTTGTGCACCGAAAATGTCACAAAAGCATCTGATTTCCAGTGCGCCACCCCACGTTGAAGGACACCTCATGTGTTGAACATAACTCGCCAACCCCGTGCGGGACACCACCTGGACGTTGTCGGGAATATCGTAGTCAGTCAAAACTTCACCCAAGCGAACGCTGTCGTCCTCAAAGATGACGGGATTCGTGCTCAGGTAATCACAGATGAGTTGGCGGAGCCGGAGGCCGTCCATGTCAGCGATCTCGCTCGCCAGAGAGTCGAACAAACAACTCATCGACTTCTAATTCTTGAAAACTTTTTTTCACTCTCAACAAATAAAGTATATTCTTAACAAAAAAACAATGCCCGCCCCATACACTCCCAAGCCCAAGACCATGGCGCCCAAGACGATGAAGCCCAAGACCATGGCGCCCAAGCCAAAGCCCAAGACCATGGCGCCCAAGCCAAAGCCCAAGACCATGGCATCCAAGCCCAAGACCATGGCGCCCAAGCCGAAGCCCAAGACGATGAAGCCCAAGACCATGGCGCCCAAGCCGAAGCCCAAGACGATGAAGCCCAAGCCCAAGACCATGGCGCCCAAGCCAAAGCCCAAGACGATGAAGCCCAAGCCCAAGACCATGGCGCCCAAGGGCGGTAGCAAATCGAGCATCGTGCTTCCTCTCCACCTGCGCCGATTTTTTTTTTTCACGGGTAAAGAAAACAGACTGATTTGAAAGACGACCTTTTGACGCCTTTCCTCACAATGGCTTTCCCGACTCAAACCATGATGGCTAGTGGAAAGAAATCAAGCTCACAGGGCGGAAAACAGCAACAGCAGGCGTTGATGCGCGCCCAGCAGAAATTGCGCCAGGCTGTCCACGCGATCCGTCAACAGCCTACTGCTGCTCAAAAGTCCATGACCGCGAAAAAGTCGCACTGGACTCTGGGACTCCAAAAGTATCTGCCCTTTTTCGGCTCGACCAAAAAGATGACTGCCCCTGCGCGCGCACCACAAAAGCAACAGGTCCAATTGCAAAAGAAGATGCAGACACCCCAACAACTTCAAAAGAAGATGCAGAAACCCCAACAACTTCAAAAGAAGATTCAGAAACCCCAACAACTTCAAAAGAAGATTCAGGTGTCGCAAAAGATGCAAAAGAAGGTCCAGGCGCCCCAAAAGATGCAAAACAAGGTCCAGGCGCCCCAAAAGATGCAAAAGAAGGTTCAGGTGACTCAAAAGATGCAAAAGATGCCGACTGTGATGCCCAAGCCCAAAATGACTGTCATGCCCCGAAAACCGACGACCCAAGTCAAGAAGTAGTAGAACGGCGTCGCCGTGACAGTGATTTATATTGTTTGCCGTATGAAATCCAGTGACGTCATCATGTCATAAAATATATATATATATATATATATATATAGTTATATATAGTTATATATAGTTATATATAGTTATATATAGTTATATATAGTTATATATAGTTATATATAGTTATATATAGTTATATATAGTTATATATAGTTATTAAATTAT
>Ga0172372_10000800_pt1 | contig 48195 bp, 40 predicted proteins | sample LakKiv5m_2_FD_114544 | JGI IMG/M metagenome (GOLD analysis project Ga0172372, IMG submission 114544) | Freshwater microbial communities from Kabuno Bay, South-Kivu, Congo - kab_092012_9.5m | ecosystem: Environmental > Aquatic > Freshwater > Lake | place: Democratic Republic of the Congo...
CACGGCGCCGACGGTGTTGCCCTTCTTGAACCACTGCTTGAAGTTGCGGCTGGCATCGAGTTCCTCGTACAGCCAACTGCGCTCGAAGGCCTCGGGGTAGGCCGACAGTTCGTCCGCCTCGCGGCCTGCGGCCAGCGCCGGCGCGATCGCCTCGGCGGCCAGCATGCCGGTCTTGATGGCCGCGTGGCTGCCCTTGATACGCGCGGCGTTCAACGTGCCGGCGTCGCAGCCCACGACCGCGCCACCCGGGAAGACCAGCTTGGGCAGGCTCAGCAGGCCGCCGGCCGTGATGGCGCGCGCGCCGTAGCCGATGCGCTTGCCGCCCTCGAGGTGGGCGCGGATGGCCGGGTGCGTCTTCCAGCGCTGCATCTCCTCGAAGGGGCTGATCCAGGGGTTCTGGTAGTCCAGGCCGGTGACGAAGCCCAAGGTGACCTTGTGGCCCTCCAGGTGGTAGAGGAAGCCGCCGCCGTAGGTGTGCTCGTCCATCGGCCAGCCGGCGGTGTGGACGACCAGCCCCGGGCGGGCCTTGGCGGGGTCGATCTCCCAGAGCTCCTTGATGCCAATGGCGTAGCTCTGCGGGTCGCGGCCTTCGTCGAGGCCGTAGCGGGCGATCAGCTGCTTGCCCAGGTGGCCGCGTGCACCCTCGGCGAAGACGGTGTACTTGCCCAGCAGCTCCATGCCGAGCTGGAAGCCGTCGTGCGGCTGGCCGTCCTTGCCGATGCCGAGGTTGCCCGTGGCCACGCCGCGCACCGCGCCAGCCTCGTCGTACAGCACCTCGGCGGCGGTGAAGCCGGGGAAGATCTCCACGCCCAGGGCCTCGGCCTGCTCGCCCAGCCACTTCGTCACCGCGCCCAGGCTGATGACGACGTTGCCCTCGTTGTGCAGGCAGCCAGGCACCAGCCAGTCGGGCGTGCGGCGGGCGCGCGTCTCGTCAAGGAAGAGCACCTCGTCGGCCGTGACGGGCTGGTTCAGCGGCGCGCCGCGTGCCTTCCAATCCGGGAAGAGCTCGTTGATCGCGCGCGGGTCCATCACGGCGCCGGACAGGATGTGGGCGCCCGGCTCGGAGCCTTTTTCCAGTACGACGACCGAGATGTCCGGATTGAGCTGCTTGAGCCGGATGGCGGTGCTCAGGCCGGCCGGGCCTGCGCCGACGACGACGACGTCATAGGCCATCGACTCGCGCGGGCCGTGGGTCTCGAGGATGTCTTGCGGGCTCATCGTCGTGGCTCTCCTGCTCCTGGTGGCCGAAGATTCTAGGCGTCGTGCTATCTTCGAAAGCTTGCCTGGAATTCCATAGAAGGGAGGGGCCGATGGCCTACGAGATCGACCTGTCGGGCCGCGTGGCCCTCGTCACCGGCGCATCCAGTGGCCTGGGGGCCCAGTTCGCGCGCACACTGGCGCGCGCGGGCGCCGGCGTGGTGCTGGCCGCCCGGCGCATCGAGCGCCTGAAGACGCTGCGCGCCGAGATCGAGGCCGCCGGTGGCGACGCCCACGTGGTGACACTGGACGTGACCGACCCGCACAGCATCAAGGCCGCCGTGGCCCATGCCGAGACCGAGATGGGCACGATCGACATCCTGGTGAACAACTCCGGCGTCAGCACCACGCAGCGTCTGGTCGACGTCACGCCCGAGGATTTCGACCATGTGATGAACACCAACCTGCGCGGCGCCTTCTTCGTCGCGCAGGAGGTCGGCAAGCGGATGATCGCGCGCTCGCGCGGCACGGCGCCGGGCACTTTCACGGGCGGGCGCATCGTCAACATCGCCTCGATGGCGGGACTGCGGGTGATGAGCCAGATCGGCGTCTACGCGATGAGCAAGGCGGCCGTCGTCCACATGACGCGCGCGATGGCGCACGAGTGGGGCCGCTTCGGCATCAACGTCAACGCGATCTGCCCGGGCTACATCGACACCGAGATCAACCATCATCACTGGCAGACCGAGGCCGGGCAGAAGCTGTTGCAGATGCTGCCGCGCAAGCGCGTGGGCCAGCCGGCCGATCTCGACGCGGTGCTGATGATGCTGTGCGCCAAGGAAAGCCACTTCGTCAACGGCGCGGTCATCCAGGCCGACGACGGCTACGCCGTCTGAGAGGGGGCGCCGATGACGACTCCCGTGGCCCCCCTGCGACCCCTGACCCCACTGGAAGCGCGGGTGCTGGGCGTGCTGGTGGAAAAGCAGCACACCGTCCCCGACACCTATCCCCTGTCGCTGAATGCGCTGGTGGCCGGCTGCAACCAGAAGACCGCGCGTTCGCCCGTCATCGAAGCCACCGAGGCTGAGGTGCTGACCGCCGTCGACGGCCTGAAGGCGCTGAGTCTGCTGTTCGAGGTCAGTGGCAGCCGCGTGGCGCGCTACGAGCACAACCTGGGTCGTCGGGCGGCACTGCCCAGCCAGGCGGTGGCCCTGCTGGCGGTGCTGATGCTGCGCGGGCCGCAGACCTCGGCCGAACTGCGCCTGAACTGCGAGCGGCTGCATCGCTTTGCCGACATCTCTGCGGTCGAGGCCTTCCTGGTCGAACTCGCCGAGAAGGACCCGCCGCGCGCGGTTCGCCTGGCCCGGGGGCCGGGTGAGCGCGAGTCGCGCTGGGCGCACCTGCTGTGCGGCGACGCCGGCCTGCAGGCCGCACCCGAGGGGCCCTTGGGTGGCGGCGCAGGCGAGGGCCTGGGTGCGGGCGCCGGCGTGGCGGCCGGGGAAGTGGCCGCACTGAAGGCCGAACTGGCCCGTACGCAGGCCCGCATCGACACGCTCGAGTCGGCGGTCGAGCGACTGTTCACCGAGCTGGGGCTGAGCCGATGAGCCTGCGTTTCGAACTGCCTGCCCAGCGCCGCCTGGTCTTCGAGATGGTGATCCCGGTGCGCTGGGGCGACATGGACGCCATGGGCCATGTCAACAACACGCTGTACTTCCGCTACATGGAGATCGTCCGCCTGGAGTGGGTGCACCGCGTCGTCGGCCGGCCCGGGGCGCAGGGCCCGGTGATCGTCAATGCCTTCTGCAACTTCCTGGAGCAGGTCGAGTACCCGGCCGACCTGCTGGCGCGCCACTACGTCGGCGAGATCGGCCGCAGCAGCCTGGACACCTACATCACGCTCGAGCGCGTCGACCAGCCCGGGGTGATCCAGGCCGAGGGCGGGGCGCGCATGGTGTGGATCGACTACGCGGCGAAGAAGTCGGTGCCGCTGCCCGAGGCCCTGCGCGCGCTGCTGGCGTGACGCAGGGCGTGTGGGTGGCCTTGCGCTTGCGCGGGCGGATGGCCGTCCGGTGTCGAATCGGTGACCGGCCCGGGACATCGGTGCCGACGCATCAGCCGGTCGGCGCCAACCCTGGGTTTGCGGTGCCGCCAGCGCAAGGGCCGGGGCGCTGAAGGCCCATCCCTCGAGCAGATCACAGCAGCGCGTAGGTGGTGGTCGCCTGCGCGACGAGCTTGTCTTCGGCCGTGAAGAACGACACATCGCCGAAGGCAAGCGAGCGGCCCCGCCGCAGCACCGTGCACACCAGGCGCAGCGCGCCCGCGTCGGCCGGCACCGGGCGCAGGAAGCTGGTCTGCAGTTGCACGGTGGTCATCGGCTGGAAGCGGCCGAGGCTGGCACTCAGGCCGAGCACCATCGCCGTGTCGGCCGCCGCGAGCGTGGCCTGCCCGCACATCACGCCCCCGCCGTGGACGAGATCGGCACTGACGGGCAGACGCAGTGTCGTGCGCTCGCCGTCGGACGCGGTCACCCGCAGCCCGAGCGCGCGCACCCAGGGCGCGCCGATGCGCTCGAGCAGGCGGTCGAGGCTGCCGGGCAGGTCGGTGGGGTCGAGCGGGATCTCCAAGGCACATCCTTTGCTGAGGTCACGGGCGCGGCCCGAGGCGATGCGACGAGAGGTCGCCCGTGTCAGGTCCAGACCGGGTTTTACAGTGCATAGTACGCGTTTGCCTTCGAATTTCGCGTCTGTCCGAGGTTTCCCGATGAACAAGATCTATCCCAGCGCCGCCGCGGCGCTCCAGGGCATCGTCCGCGATGACCAGTTGCTCGCGGTCGGCGGTTTCGGCCTGTGCGGCATCCCCGAAGCCCTCATCGCCGCGCTGCGCGACAGCGGCGTCAAGGGGCTGACCGTGGTCTCCAACAACGCCGGGGTCGACGGTTTCGGCCTCGGGCAGTTGCTCGAGACGCGGCAGATCCGCAAGATGATCTCGAGCTATGTCGGCGAGAACAAGGAGTTCGAGCGCCAGTACCTGGCCGGCGAACTCGAGCTCGAGTTCACGCCCCAGGGCACGCTGGCCGAGCGGCTGCGCGCCGGCGGTGCCGGCATCCCGGCCTTCTTCACCCGCACCGGGGTGGGCACGCTCGTGGCCGAGGGCAAGGAGACGCGCGAGTTCGACGGCCACACCTATGTGATGGAGCGTGGCCTGGTGCCCGACGTGTCGCTGTCCAAGGCCTGGAAGGCCGACCGTTCGGGCAACCTCGTCTACCGCCGCACGGCGCGCAACTTCAACCCGGCCGTGGCCATGGCCGGGCGCATCAGCGTGGTCGAGGTCGAGGAGATCGTCGAGACCGGCGCGCTCGACCCGGATGCGATCCACCTGCCGGGCATCTACGTGCACCGCCTGGTGCTGAACGCCACGCCCGAGAAGCGCATCGAGAAGCGCACCGTGCGCGAGAAGTCCGCCGCCTGACCCGATGCCCCATCACCATACGAACACAGGAGTCTGACGCCATGCCCTGGACCCACGACGAGATGGCGGCGCGTGCCGCCAAGGAACTGCAGGACGGCTTCTACGTCAATCTCGGCATCGGCCTGCCCACGCTGGTGGCCAATTTCGTGCCGCCCGACATCGAGGTCTGGCTGCAGAGCGAGAACGGCATGCTCGGCATCGGCCCGTTCCCGACCGAGGACGAGGTCGACGCCGACCTCATCAACGCCGGCAAGCAGACGGTGACCACGATCGCCGGCTCGAGCATCTTCGGCAGCCACGACAGCTTCGCGATGATCCGCGGCGGCAAGATCGACCTGTCCATCCTGGGGGCGATGCAGGTCAGCGAGAAGGGCGATCTGGCCAACTGGATGATCCCGGGCAAGATGGTCAAGGGCATGGGCGGCGCCATGGACCTGGTGGCCGGCGTGCGCAGCGTGGTGGTGCTGATGGAGCACGTGGCGCGGCGCAAGGACGGCGGGCACGACCTGAAGATCCTGCCGGCTTGCACGCTGCCGCTGACCGGGGTGGGCGTGGTCGACCGCATCGTCACCGATCTGGCGGTGCTGGACGTCACCCCGCACGGGCTGAAGGTGGTCGAGATGGCCCCCGGCGTCACGCGCGAGGAACTGCAGGCGAAGACGGGCGTGCCGCTGCACTGACGCGGTCGCGACCGCCGTCGGCTGTCGTCGCCCGTCGTTCGTCGTGCGTCGTCCGTCGTCCGTCGTCCGTTGTGCGTCGTCCGTTCGCGGAGGCGGGGGTTGAATCCGCCTCTGTCCATGCGTCCGCAGCGGCCTTTGTTCCGGCCCTTGGTTCGGCATGTGTTTCGGCATTCATCCCGGCATTCGTCCCGGCATTCGTCCCGTTTTTTGCCTCCTTGCGGGAGTCTGATCATGAAGATGCATCGTTCGAGCTTCCCTGCCGCCCTGGCCGGGCTGGCGCTCGTCGTGTCGGTGGCCATGGCCTCGGCCTGGCCCGGGTCTGCGCAGGCGCAGGCTGCGCAAGCGCCTGCCGCAGCACTGCCGGTCATGCCCGAAGGCGGCACCGCCTCCGCGCCCTCGGTCACCCAGCGGCGCGGTCTGGTGGCCGGCCGCCACATGGTGGCCACCGCCAACCCCCTGGCCACCGAGGCGGGCCTGGGCATCCTGCGGGCCGGGGGCTCGGCGGTCGACGCGATGGTCGCGGTGCAGATGGTGCTGACGCTGGTGGAGCCGCAATCCAGCGGCATCGGTGGCGGCGCCTTCCTGATGCACTGGGACGGCGCGCGGGTGACGGCGATGGACGGGCGCGAGACGGCGCCGGCCGAAGCCACCGAGCGGCTCTTCCTGGGGCCCGACGGCAAGCCCATGCCCTTCCGCCAGGCCGTCGTCGGCGGGCGGTCGGTCGGCGTGCCGGGCACGGTGGCGCTGATGGAAGCGGCGCACCGCCGCCACGGGCGCCTGCCCTGGGCCCGCCTGTTCGAGCCGGCGATCGCCCTTGCCCAGCAGGGCTTCCCGGTCAGCCCGCGCCTGCACGCCTCGCTGAAGGCCGAGACGGCGCTGCGCCAGGTGCCGCAGGCCGCGGCCTTCTACTACCAGGCCGACGGCGAGCCGCATCCGGTGGGGCATCTGCTGCGCAACCCTGCGCTGGCCGCCGTGCTGCGCGGCATCGCCCAGGGCGGCAGCGCCGCTTTCTACCAGGGGGCGGTGGCGCAGGACCTGGTCGAGCGTGTCCGTTCGCATGCGACCAACCCTGGCACGCTCGCGCTCGGTGATCTGCAAGGCTACAAGGTCGTCGAGCGTGATGCGATCTGCTCACCGTGGCGGGCCTGGCGCATCTGCGGCTTCCCGCCGCCGTCGTCCGGGCACCTGGCGATCATGCAGATCCTGGGCATCGGCGAGGTCCTGGGCTGGGGCGACGCGCCACTGGGCGTCGACGGGCTGCCCGGCGAGGAGTTCCTGCACCGCTACACCGAGGCGTCGCGGCTGGCCTATGCCGACCGCGGGCTCTACGTGGCCGACCCGGCCTTCGTCGCGCCCCCGGGCGGCGCCTGGACGCAGATGCTGGACCCTGGCTATCTTCGCAAGCGCGCGGCGCTGATCGGCGCTCGCAGCATGGGCACGGCCGACGCCGGCGAGCCCCCCGGAGCGGTGCGCAGCGCCTTCGCGCCCCAGGCCGTGCAACCCGAGGCCGGCACCAGCCATGTCAGCATCGTCGATGGCAAAGGACATGCGCTGGCCTTGACCACGACGATCGAGTCCGGCTGGGGCGCGCGCATCCTCGCCGACGGCGGCACGGGCCTGCCCGGTGGCTACCTGCTGAACAACGAGCTCACCGATTTCTCCTTCGCGCCCGCCGACGCGCAGGGCCGGCCGATCGCCAACCGCGTGCAGCCCGGCAAGCGACCACGCTCGAGCATGAGCCCCACGCTCGTCTTCGATGCGCGCGACGGTGCGCTGCGCATGAGCCTGGGCTCGCCCGGGGGCGCGGCGATCATCCATTACACCGCCAAGACGCTGCTGGCGACACTGGCGTTCGGATTGGATGCGCAGCGGGCGATCGACCTGCCGAATTTCGGCTCCTACAACGGCCCGACGGTGCTCGAGCAGGGTGGCTTCGGGGCGTCGACGGTGCAGGCACTGAAGGCGCGGGGTCACAACGTGCGCGAGGTCGAACTCACCAGTGGCCTGCAGGCCATCGAACGCCACCCCGCCGGATGGTTCGGCGGGGCCGATCCGCGTCGCGAGGGGCTGGTGCTCGGCGACTGAGGCCCGGGCGCGCGGGGCGGTGCGCATACCCGCTGCCCCGCCTCCTGACAGGCTCGGATGGGGCCCGGACCAAGGCCCGCAAGGGCGAAGCCGGCCCCTCAGTGTCCGCGCCGGGCCATTGCCGAGGCCGCCTCGGGCACGAGCGGCGGGCCGCGGTAGATGAAGCCGGTGTAGACCTGCACCAGGTCGGCGCCGGCTTCGAGTTTGGCCACGGCATCGCTGCCGCTGAGCACCCCGCCCACGCCGATCACGGGAAACCCCGCGCCGAGGGCCGCGCGCAAGGCGCGGATCACGCGGTTGCTGGCCTCGAACACCGGGCGGCCCGACAGGCCACCCGCCTCGTCGGCGTGCGGCAGGCCGCGCACCGCGTCGCGCGACAGCGTGGTGTTGGTGGCGATGACGCCGTCGATGCCGTGTCGGTGCAGCGTGGCGGCGATGGTCTCGACCTGCGACAGGTCGAGGTCCGGCGCGATCTTCACGAACAACGGCACCTGGCGCGCGTGCTGCTGCGCCAGGGCGTCGCGCCGCGTGCACAGCGCCGACAGCAGGGCGTCCAGCGCCTCGTCCGATTGCAGGGCACGCAGGTTCTGGGTGTTCGGGCTGGAGATGTTGATCGTGACGTAGTCGGCGTGCGGGTACACGCCGTCCAGGCTGGCGAGGTAGTCGTCGGCAGCCCGCTCGATGGGGGTGGTGGCGTTCTTGCCGATGTTCAGGCCGAGGATGCCCCCGTCGGCCCTGAAGCGCCTGGACTGCCGGACGTTCCGGATGAAGGCGGCGAGCCCCTCGTTGTTGAACCCCAGGCGGTTGATCAGGGCCTGCTGCGCCGGCAGGCGGAAGATGCGCGGCTTCGGGTTGCCGGGCTGGCCGCGCGGCGTGACGGTGCCGACCTCGACGAAGCCGAAGCCCAGGGCGCCGAGGCCGTCGATGCAGCGCCCGTTCTTGTCCAGTCCGGCCGCCAGGCCGATGCGGTTCGGGAACCGCAGCCCGGCGACCGTCACCGGGTCGTCGATGCGCGGCTGGCGCCACAGGCACTGTGCCGGTGTGCGTTGCAGCGCCGCGATGGCGCCGAGCGTCAGGTCGTGCGCCTGTTCGGCATCGAGTCCGAACAGGAAGGGCCGGGCAAGGGCGTAGGGCAGGAGCGACATAATCATCGGATTGTCCTGCACCGGTCGGGGAGGCCCAGGCGTCGCAACAGCCCCCTGGTGCGCCGGCCGGCCGTGGACCGTGCCCCCGTCGTCCGGTGCTGCCTTCTGCGCCTCAGCCCGGGGCGGACGTCTGCTTCCCTTGCACTTGCGCACCATGACCCAGGATGAACTGAAGGCGGCGGTTGGCCGCGCCGCGATGGCCTACGTCGTGCCCGGCGCTGTGCTCGGCGTGGGCACCGGCTCCACCGTGAACCACTTCATCGATGCGCTCGCGGCCAGCGGTGTGTCGATCGCTGCCGCGGTGTCGAGTTCGTCGCGCAGCACCGAGCGGCTGCTTGCGCACGGCATCCGCGTCGTCGAGGCCGAAGCGGTCGAGCGGCTGTCGGTCTACATCGACGGCGCTGACGAGATCGATCCCCGTGGCTGCATGATCAAGGGCGGCGGCGCTGCGCTCACACGCGAGAAGATCGTGGCCGATCTGGCGGAGCGCTTCGTCTGCATCGCCGACGAGTCCAAGTGCGTGCCGCGCCTGGGTGGGTTCGCGCTGCCGGTGGAGGTCATCCCGATGGCCGTGGCACAGATCGTCAGGCGCTTCGCCGCCATGGGGGGACGCGCAGTGCTGCGGGCAGGGGTGCGCACCGACAACGGACAGCCCATCCTCGATGTGCACGGTCTCCAGATCGACGACCCGCTGGCGCTGGAGACCGAAGTGAACCAGTGGCCTGGCGTCGTCACGGTCGGGGTCTTTGCGCGCCACCGGGCGCACATCGCCCTGATCGGCGCCGCGCAGGGCGTGCGCACGCTTGTGTTCTGATACGGGTGTCTGCAAACTGACCAGGGGATTTCGTTGCCCAAGCCGAACTACGCATTCGAGAAGCGCCAGCGCGAGCTGGCCAAGAAGCGCAAGAAGGAAGAGAAGGCCGCGCGCAAGTCGCAGGGCCGTCCTGACGATGCACCGGGTGCCGACGACGCGCCCGAGGATCAGGACGCAGAGGGCGGAGACGCCCCGGCGGCATCGGCCGAGGCGCAGGTTTCCGGGGCGGGGCCCGCTGCCGCAGCCTGAGCTGTGGCCTCACCCGGCGCTGGGGTTCCGTCCGGCCTTGTGCGGCCCGCCTCACCGAGCGGTCCACGTCGGTGCGCCTTGACCTGCCAGCGTGCCGGGTCGATCGCGTCCAGCAGGTCGGCTTCCAGCGGCATCGGTGTGCCGTCCAGCCACGCCGCGATCACTTGCGCGGCCAGCGGCGCCCAGGTCAGGCCCCGCGAACCGAACCCTCCGCAGACGAACAGGCCGGGCTGGCGCGGGACGAATCGCGCCTGGTCGCGACGCCCGACCGGCACAGCGCCCGGGCCTGCATCGCGGCGCGGCAGCGGGCCGACCACGGGCAGTCGGTCAGGTGTGCCCAGCCTGCACGACACGCGCGAGCCTGATCCCGGCATGTCCACCGGGGCGGCGTACCCGGTCAGCATCTCCAGGCGCCTGCGGTTGTGTTCGGTGTCCGCGCCGCTCGGATCCATGCCGTCCGACGCGTCCGAGGTCGCGCCGTAGACCAGCCGCCCATCGGGCAGGCTCACGGCGTATCCGTGTCCGGTGATCGGTTGTTGCAGCATCGGGGCGTCAAGGCACCAGTCGATCTGTCCGCGCCGGGTCTGCCAGGGGAAGGGCGCGATCCCGGCGGCATCGGCGAGGTCGGGCAGGTCAGCGCCGGCGGCCAGCACGACCACCGGCGCGCGTGCCACGACCCGCCCCTGGCGGTCCTCGACCGCCCACCAGGGTGATGGCTGGGGGGCGGTCCGCGCTCGACCGGCCGGCATGCCGGCGGCCCCGGGCGGCCGGTCTTCATGCGTCGGTGCGCTGACCGCTGCCTCGTCCTCGGGCGCGTGCGGTGCCGCAGCGTCTCGATCCGGCGCACTGTCGCACGGGCGCACGCGGGCGATCTCGACGTCCGTGTGGACGCGGATGGACGGGTGGTCCAGCCAGGCGCGCACCAGCGCCGCCGGGTCGACCCATCCCCCTTCGACGTACTGGATGGCCGGGTGGTGCAATTCGATGCCCGCGGCCTGCGACGCCAGCGCGGCATCGAGCCGGCGCGCATACCCGTCGATGTCGCGATCGAGGGGCATCTCGGCCTGGTGATGCACGGCCAGCAGCCCGGTCAGGTTGCCGGGTACACGGCCTGCCGCGATCCAGGGGGCGATCTGACGCGCGCTGTACAGCGCACCCGCGCGGTGCAGTCTGGCGTGCACTCCATCCTGTCGGTGCGTCGTGGCATGCAGCAGCCCCGCCGGGTTGCCCGAGGCGCCCGAGGCCGGTTGGCCCGACCTGTCCAGCACCGTGCAGCGCCAGCCTCGGGCGGCCAGGGCCTGCGCCACGGCGGCGCCCGCCAGGCCGGCGCCGACGATCACCGCTTCACGCGGGCCCTGCACGGGCAGGGGAGGGCGTCCTGGTGGCGGATCGGGCACGTGGTGCGGGCAGTAGCGGGCGACCAGCATCTGCTTCTTGGCGCCGAAGCCCGGTCGACGTTCGACCTCGAAGCCGGCGCGCGACAGGGCCGCGCGGACCGTGCCGGCCACGCTCCAGGTGGCGGCGGTCGCCTGAGGGGCCGCCAGACGCGACAGCGATCGCAGCACCCGCTCATCCCACAATGCCGGGTTGCGGCCCGGCGCGAAGCCGTCGAGGAAGAAGGCGTCGAACCGCCCCACGCAACGGGGCAGATGCGCCTGTGCATCGCCGAAGGCCAGCCAGAGCCTGACGCGGCCGTCGTCGAATGACAGTGCGTGCAGGCCCGGCACCAGCGGCGGCCATTGGTCGCGCAGCGCCTGGGCAAGCGGGTCATCGTCCGATGGGGCGCAGGCGTGTGCACGCGCCAGATCCGACCGCAGGGGCGGGTGGCGTTCGACGGCCCAGTAATGCAGACTCGCGCACCGACCCGGATCGGCCCGCCATGCACGCCAGGTGGCCAGGAAGTTGTGACCGAGGCCGAACCCGGTTTCGAGGATGCAGAACGTCGGGCACCCCGACCAACGGCCAGGCAGCCCGTTGCCGTCGAGGAAGACGTGTCGGGCCTGTCCCTGCGCGCCCTCGGCGCTGTGGTAGACGTCGTCGAAATCCAGCGATCGCGGGACGACGCCGCTGAAGTCGATGCGGGCGGCTTGCAGGAAGGGGCCGCTCATGGTCCGTGTCCGCAGGGGCCGCGTGCAGGGCCGGGATCGCGTACTCGACCCACGGATCACTTCCGACGAGCGTTGCCGGGTGCACGCCCGACGGATGGCTTCAGGCCCTGGCGGCGATCGGGCGGAGCGCTCAGGTGACCCGGTCGGTCGGCCACGGGCACTGGGCGCACGACCGACAGGGGATCACGGTCACACGCGCTTGCGGTACTCGTGTGTGCGCGTGTCGATCTCGATGCGATCGCCGTCCTCGACGAACAGCGGCACGCTGATCTCGAAGCCCGTGCCCACCAGACGCGCCGGCTTCATGACCTTGCCCGAGGTGTCGCCCTTGACGGCCGGTTCGGTGTTGATCTGGCGCACGATGGTGGTGGGCATCTCCACGGAGATCGCCTTGCCGTCGTAGAAGGTCACCTCCACGCCCATGGCGTCTTCCAGGTACTGGATCGCATCGCCCATGTTCTCGGCCTCGACCTCGTACTGGTTGTAGTCGCCGTCCATGAAGACGTACATCGGGTCGGCGAAGTAGGAGTAGGTGCACTCCTTCTTGTCGAGGACGATCTGATCCATCTTGTCGTCGGCCTTGAAGACCACCTCGGCGCCGCCGCCGTTGAGCAGGTTCTTCATCTTCATCCGCACGGTGGCGGCGCCGCGGCCACCGCGGCTGTATTCGGTCTTGAGCACGACCATCGGGTCCTTGCCCTGCATGATGACGTTGCCGGCGCGGATTTCCTGGGCGAGTTTCATAAGCGTGGATGCCGCGTGTGCGGCACGGTTCGGGACAGGACACCGGGAGGAGCCTGTGCGCACAGGCGCGGGCATCCCGGAAAACCCTGAATTTTAGCCTGCGGGTGTCTTCGGCGCCGTCCTGGCGCCGCGCCCGCCCGCCAGGCGCTCGGCGACGAAGCGCAGCAATTGCGTCGTCAGGTCGTCCTGCTCGGCCTGACGGTCGCGGTAGCGCATCGAGGCCTGCGCCCATTCGGAACCCGCCCCGGTCCGCGGCAGCGTGATGTCCTGGGCTGCGGTCGCATTCCAGCGCGCCCACAGCGTGCTCACCTGCGCGGCCAGCGGCGCCGAGGCCCCGCTGTGTGCGAGCCAGTGGTCGAGGAAGGCGCGCCACTTGGCGATGTGCGCGCCGTCTTCCTGCGGATAGAGTTGCCAGACAAAGGGGCGACCGGCCCAGATCGCGCGCACCGGTGTGTCCTCGCCGCGCACGAAGTTCAGGTCGGCGCTCCACAGCAGGCGGTCGTAGTCGGTCTGGCTGAGCCAGGGCAGGGCGATCTGACGCACCGTCCGGGGCAGCGCCAGGGCGCGCACCTGATGTGTGGCGTGGCCCTGGGTCGTGGCGAGCAGGGTCGGGGCCTGCGCGAGCGCCGCCATCAGTGCCGGCAGGGCCGCTTGGGTGTAGCAGAACAGGGTGACCAGCCGCTCGCCCGGCGCGATCGTCAGCCCTTGCGCCCGTCGCCAGGCGGCGGCATCGAAGGTGTCCCGCGCCTGCAGCAGGTCGGGTTCACGCAACAGTCCCCCCGTGGCGGCGGTGAAGCCAGGGTGGAAGAACCACTTGGTCAATCCAGCGGATGTGCCATGCCACTGGGGCGAGGGCAGCCGGTGCACCCGTTCCACCCACCTCTCGGCGCTCAGGTACTCGAGATTGATCCACAACGGGGCCACCGGCGCGCGCGCCATGGCCGCCACGAAGGTCTCCGGTGGGTCGCAGGCGAAGGCCTCGACGACGACGTCGCCCGGAGAGGTGTCCGGGAACCGGGCGCTCCAGTGACGCACTTCCACGTCGGGCCGTGCCCCGGCAGCCATCCACTCGAGTGCCGACGGATCGTCCACCCACAGGCGCACCCTTTGTCCTCGGCGCGCAAGGTCGGCGCACAGGCGCCAGCAGAAACCGACGTCGCCGAAGTTGTCAACCACCCGGCAGAACACGTCCCAGCGCAGCGCCGAGTGCAGCCGTGAGGCCGGCCCCGGGGCGGCGGCTGCCGGCGCAGGCACATGACGCGAGTCAGCCATGCGCTGATTATCCCGGGTCGGGGCCTTGCCGCAGGCGGCGCACCCGGCGCGTGGCTGCATCGACAATCCCGGCCGGGCCCGCCCATGCGGCGCCTGACAGCCTGCGCGTGGGGTGCGGGCGCGCCACCTCGGGGCCTTCGGGGCAGGATGTGCAGGGTTTGTCGAACGTGAGCCAGAACGCCGATCCGGTCGGTGCCGATGTCGATGCCGAAGCCGCTGCGCGCGCCAGGCTGCTGGCGGAGGTGTCTTCGCTGCCGGGCCTGCCGGGTGTCTATCGCTATTTCGACGCCCACGGCGCGGTGCTCTACGTCGGCAAGGCGCGCAACCTCAAGAAGCGCGTGTCGAGTTACTTCCACAAGGATCATGGGGGCAGCCGCATCGGCGTGATGGTCTCGCGCATCGCACGCATGGAGACCACGGTGGTGCGCACGGAGGCCGAGGCGCTGCTGCTCGAGAACAACCTGATCAAGGCGCTGAATCCGCGCTTCAACATCCTCTTCAGGGACGACAAGAGCTATCCCTACCTGAAGATCACGGGCGGTGGTTCACGCGCCGCGATGGCCGGGGCTTCGGACCATTTCCCCCGCATGGCCTATTACCGGGGTGCGGTGGATCGACGGCATCGCTACTTCGGCCCCTATCCCGGCGCCTGGGCCGTCAAGGAGACGATCCAGCTGCTGCAGAAGGTGTTCCGGTTGCGCACCTGCGAGGACACGGTCTTCGCCAACCGTTCCCGGCCCTGCCTGCTGTACCAGATCCAGCGTTGCTCCGCGCCCTGTGTCGGCTTCGTGACCTCTGCCGACTATGCGCGCGACGTCGACGAGGCCGAGGCCTTCCTGCTCGGCCGCTCGCAGGAGGTGCTCGACACGCTGCAGGCTCGCATGATGGCGCATGCCGAGGTGCTCGAGTTCGAACGTGCCGCGCAGGTGCGCAACCAGATCGGCGCCCTGTCGCGCGTGCTGCATCAGCAGTCGGTCGAGCACAGCAGTTTGTCCGACGACGAACGCGACGTGGATGTCATCGCCGTGCGGGTGCAGGGCGGTCGCGCATGCGTCAACGTGGCCATGGTGCGCGGCGGTCGCCATCTGGGCGACCGCCCGCATTTCCCGGCCCATGTGGACGACGCGGCAGCGTTGGACGCGGTCCGCGACGAGGACGCCGCCGCACCGCCTGCGGTGTCGTCGCCCGATGAGCGTCCAGCCCCGGGCGAGGTGCCGGCCGGCCCGGAGCCTCGAGGTGTCGAGGCGCTGGTGCTGGAGTCCTTCGTCCTGCAGCATTACGTGGGTCAGCCTGTGCCGCAGTTGCTCGTCACGAGCCAGGCCATGGGCGCGGCCGTGGTCGAGGCACTGTCGACCGCCGCCGGCCGGCGTGTGCGGGTGCTGCACCAGCCGCGGGCCCAGCGCAAGGTCTGGCTGGAGATGGCGATGAAGGGCGCAGGCATCGCGCTGTCGCGGCTGCTCGCGGAGGAAGGGTCGCAACGCGAACGCACCCGCGCGCTGGCCGAGGCCTTGGACCTCGACCTGCAGGACCTCGACCGCCTGCGCATCGAGTGCTTCGACGTCAGCCACACGGCTGGCGAAGCGACGCAGGCCTCCTGCGTGGTCTACGACGGGCACGCGATGCAGTCGCAGCAGTACCGGCGATTCAACGTCGAGGGCATCACCGCCGGTGACGATTACGCGGCGATGCGTCAGGTGCTCATGCGGCGTTATGCGCGGCTGGCCGAGGCGGTCAATGCCGCCGCGTCACCCGACGCGCCGGCCACCGCAGCGGCGGTGCCCGAGCGCCCGCGGTTGCCCGACGTGGTGCTCGTGGACGGCGGTCGCGGGCAGGTGGGCGTCGCACGCGAGGTCTTCGAGGAACTCGGCCTGGACCTCTCGCTGATCGTCGGGGTGGAAAAGGGCGAGAAGCGCAAGGTGGGGCTGGAGGAACTCGTGTTTGCCGACGGCCGCCCGAAACTCGCGCTCGGCCACGATTCGGCGGCCCTGATGCTCGTGGCCCAGATCCGGGACGAGGCGCACCGATTCGCGATCACCGGGATGCGTGCGCGCCGGGCCAGCGTGCGCACCGGCGGCAGTCGGCTGGAGGAGATCGCCGGTGTCGGTCCGCGCAAGCGGGCCCGCCTGCTCCAGCGCTTCGGCGGCCTGAGAGGGGTTGCGCAGGCCAGCGTGGACGAACTGGCATCGGTCGACGGCATCTCGCGCGAATTGGCCGAGGAGATCTACAACGCCCTGCACTGACGGGCGCGGATGCGGCGCAGGGAACCGTGCATGCGCCGCGGCGCGCCTCGCCGTCCGGTCGCCGTCCGGTCGCCGCCCGGTCAACGCCCGGTCGACTCACGGTCGACCCACGATCGACGCGATGCACCTCTGCGCCGGGCGCTCGGCCCCCAGGACCTGGCCGGGTCGGCATGTTGACGCGCGGCCTTCAGGGCCGGCCGGCCGCGGGCACAATGCGGCGATGTTCCTGACACTCCCGACCTTGCTGACCTGGACGCGCATCGTCGCGATCCCGCTGATCGTCGGGGTGTTCTACCTCCCCGTGGATGTGCAAACGCGCAACCTCATCGCCACGGTACTCTTCGTGGCCTTCGCGCTGACCGACTGGCTCGACGGCTACCTGGCGCGGCGGCTGAACCAGGCGTCGGCCTTCGGTGCCTTTCTCGATCCGGTCGCCGACAAGTTCCTGGTCTGTGCCGCCTTGCTGATCCTGCTGCAACTCGACCGCGTCAATGCCTTCGTCGCACTGGTCATCATCGGGCGCGAGATCGCGATCTCGGCGCTGCGCGAGTGGATGGCCCAGATCGGTGCCTCGCGCAGCGTGGCCGTCCACATGCTGGGCAAGCTCAAGACGACGGTGCAGATGGTGGCCATCCCTTTCCTGCTGTACGACGGCGCGCTGTTCGGTGTCGTCGACACCCGCATCTGGGGCACCGGGCTGATCTACCTGGCGGCGGTGTTGACGATCTGGTCCATGGTCTACTACCTGCGCCGCGCCATCCCGGAGATCCGTTCCAAGGTGGCGCCTCGCGGACCGGCCTGAAGCGTCTTTTCGGCGCCTGCGTGCCCGGCTTTGAACGCCTGCGCGGAAAGCGTCGGCCGCTCAGGCGACAATCGACTGTTGCGGGTGCTTAGCTCAGTTGGCAGAGCGGCGCCCTTACAAGGCGTAGGTCGGCGGTTCGAGCCCGTCAGCACCCACCAATCCCGCACACGGACCGTCTGCCGCCCCTGACCCGCGTCGCCGCGACCGGGGTTCGCAGGGTTCGGGTCGGTCCCCAAAAATCGCGCGAGCCCAGACGTCATGTTCGATTTCTTTCGATCGCACAAGCGGTTGCTCCAGTTCATCCTGGTCGTCCTCATCGTGCCGTCCTTCGTCTTCTTCGGGGTCCAGGGATACTCCCGCTTCAGTGACGAGTCCTTCGCGCCGGTGGCCGAGGTCGCGGGCCGGAACATCACGCGCAACGAGTGGGAGCAGGCGCACCAGCGCAGCATCGAGAACTTCCGGCGGCAGATGCCCGGTGTCGATGTCAAGCTCTTCGACACCCCGCAGATGAAGCGGCAGACCCTGGACGCCATGGTGCGCGAGCAGGTGCTGCTTGCCACCGCGGTGGCCGACCACCTGACGCCCAGCGACGAGCGCCTTGCGCGCTTGTTCCGCGCCGACCCGCAGTTCGCCGGATTGCGCAATGCGGACGGCTCCATCAACCGCGACCTGCTCACCGCCCAGGGCATGACCTCGGAGGGTTTCGAGCAGCAGTTGCGTACCGAACTGGCGATGAGGCAGGTCTTCGGCGGGGTGGAGGGCACGGCGGTCGTGCCCAAGGCCACCGTGCGGACCTCGATGGATGCGCTGATGCAGCGCCGGCAGGTGCAGTGGCAGCGATTCGCCCCTGCCGATTTCGCGGCGCGTGTGCAGCCTGCCGATGCCGATCTCGAGGCCTTCCACCGTGACCATGCGTCGCGCTTCCTGGTGCCGGAGACGGCGGACATCGAATACGCGGTGCTCGATCTCGACACCGTCAAGCGGAGCATCTCGGTGTCCGAAGACGACCTCCGTCGTCACTATGACGCGAACGCCAGCCGCTACACCCAGGCCGAGGAGCGCCGCGCGAGCCACATCCTGATCGCCTCGGACAGCGCGCAGGCCGCCGGTGAGCGCCAGAAGGCGCGCGCCAGGGCGGAAGCCCTGCTCGAGGACCTGCGGCGAGCGCCGGCGCGTTTTGCCGAGATCGCGCGCAAGGAGTCGCAGGACCCGGGGTCGGCGCCGCAGGGGGGAGACCTCGACTACTTCTCCCGGGGCGCGATGGTCAAACCCTTCGAGGAGGCGGTCTTTGCGATGAACGTGGGCGAGATCAGCCCGGTGGTCGAGACCGACTTCGGCTACCACATCATCCGGCTCGATGCCCTGCGCGGAGGACAGAAGCGCCCGTTCGATTCGGTGAAGGCCGAGATCGAGGCCGAGGTCCGCACCCAGCTCGCGCAGGGGCGCTTCGCGGAGGCGGCCGAGCAGTTCACCAACACCGTGTTCGAGCAGTCGGACTCCCTGCAGCCTGCGGCTGACAAGCTCAAGCTGCAGATCCAGCGTGCCACCGTCTCCAGGACGCCGGGGCCGGAGGTGTCGGGCGTGCTGGCCGCGCCGCGCCTGCTGGAGGCCGTTTTCTCCGACGACGCCGTGCGCGAGCGCCGCAACACCCAGGCGATCGATCTCGGCAGCAGTCGCCTGGTCTCGGCGCGGGTCGTCAAGCACATGCCGTCACGCACGCCGCCCCTGGCCGACATCCGCGATCAAGTCCGTGCCGCGGTGGTCGCCGAGAGGGCGGCTGTGCTGGCCAGGCAGGACGGAGAGGCGCGATTGGCGGCGGTCAAGGCGGACGCGAACCTGCAACTGGCGCAGGCCGGGCCCGTCTCGCGCGCGCAGGCGCAGTCGCTCGGCGTCAAGGTCGTCGATGCGGTGCTGCAGGCGCCTGCCGACAAGTTGCCTGTCGTGCTGGGGGTCGACCTCGGTGCGGCCGGCTACGTCGTCGCGCGTGTTGTCGAGGTGCTGCCGAGGGAGGGTGCCGAGCAGGCCGACGCCATCGTGGCGCCGCAATTCACGCAGGCGTGGGCGGCAGCGGAATCGCAGGCCTATTACGAGACGCTCAAGCGCCGCATGAAGGCCGAGATCAAGCCACTGGCCACGGCATCGACCGCGTCGTCCACGCCCTGACCTATAATCGCTCGCTTCGGCGGTGGCTGTAGCTCAGTTGGTAGAGTCCCAGATTGTGATTCTGGTTGTCGTGGGTTCGAGTCCCATCAGCCACCCCACCGTTTTCCCTTCTAAGTCAACACGTTAGGTCTTCCGACCCCTCTCCGTGGGCCAAATTTGGGCCAAATCGTGAAGTAGGTGGTCGTTTCGGGCGGTCCTTCGAGCCGGGTTTTTTGAGCTCGGTGGCGTCGTTGATCGACTGCCCGCGCTGCCCTTACATGAGACACCACTCGGCAGGGACCGGGCGCCTTCCAGGTGCCGACTACTGCTGTCGTCCTGGCGCGTTGGCTCTGGCAGCAACTTCCGCGCGGGCCGACATGAGTTCTTCGAAGGGAAGGGCGCCTCCAGCCATGACTTGGTCTTCGAGCATGCCGGCGTAGTCTGCGGCAATGGCCTCGCGTGCTGCCCCCTCGGGCACCAACTTCAGGAACCCCGCGACGGCTGCGAAGTAGTCAACCGTATTGCCGGCGGCATCCTTCTCGCTGAAGAAGTGCGACTTGTGATTGGCCACCGTTCGTGCGACTTCCCTGTCGCTGACGGCAGCTTCGAAGTGTGAGCTCCGCATGATGGCTGCGAGGTCATGCCAATGTCGCGCGTAACGGTCGCCACGAATCCGGCCTTGGGCGCAGTAGACGTGCGCGACTGTAGCCTTTTCCCAGAAGGTCCGCGCCACGCTCATCACCACCGGGGTCGCAGTCGGGAACGTCACCCCCTCGACGTGGCCTTCGATGTCGCACGTCACTGGCATGGCCGCGCGCGGCTCGCCCGTTGCCCGGTCGCCAAACTCCATGGCGACGACGGGCGCGACATAGCCTGTCCCTCGTTTGACCGCCGGGTATCGCAGCAGCAGCGTGTCCTCGGCTTCGCCTGAGAGGGTGAGCGTCGCATCCTGCTTTGCGTGGTCTAGGGCTGTCTGAATCACAGGTTGCACCGTGGCAGCGATCCACGCCGGAAGTCGGTCACGCACGGCTTTCCTCCACTTGCCAGCCTGGCTGCGGTTGGTGGGCAAGAACTCCTCGCCTCCCGTCAGGTCTGGGATCAGCTTGCGGATGTCGTAGGTCAGGTCGAGATCTTCCGAGAACCTGTCGATGATCCGGTACGCCTTGGAGAGCGACGTTCCGCCTTTGAACGTCAGGTCGACGCCGACCGGCGACTCGAACAAGGTGCCCAATGTCCAGACAACCCAGACGTCTTTCTCCAGCAGGTGGGCTGGCCGGCCGGTCCGCTGCCGGCCCATCTCGAGAACTTCGGCCCGGTCCTCGTCGCTGAGCGAGAAGAAAGCCTCAGCCACGAATCGCTTCTTCGCCGATCGCTCTGGCCATCCATGACGGAAGGCCCGCACGGCTCGACGTCAGCGTCTGCCATTCGGTAGACGGCAGTGTGTGCCGCAACGCAGCCAGCGACTCGCACACATTCGACGGCCCCATCCAGGCCAGAGCACGCACAGCTGCACCGGCCTGGCCATTCCCCAGCGCCAGCATCCAGCGGGGAGCGTGCTTGACCACCACTTCGTGGCGACCGAACTTGAGCTTGCGGCTGCGACCCGACGTCAGATAGACCTCGCGCACAGGCATCTGCTGTGTCAGACCCAGGGCGTTGGCCGCGTTGGCGCCGTGCGGCGTGACCACGTCGCCACTGTGTGTTGCCAGGAACTGCACGACCTTCTCGGGAGCCGGCGTGCGCGCTCCGAATCGGCTCGACACAGGCATGACGTAGATGCCACGCGCCAGCCGAAGCAGCTTGCCTTCCTTGGCGAGTCTCGAGAACGCCTGATCAACCGCGGCCCGGCTCCCGAGGTGCAGGAACTCCTTGGGCATCACCAGTCCGCCTTCTGGCAAGGACTCGGCGTGCGACAGGATCGCGTGTGCGAGCGTGCTCATGTTGAGGTCGCTGAAGTCAGAACGCTATTGCAATTTCTGACATTTTGCATCGACAGGACGCGGGTCGCTCCGGTATGCAGGGCAGCAGGCGCTGTTCAGCAGTCTCGAGTCAGCTCATTCGCCTTGGGTCCTTGCCGATGAGCCAGCCCATGCGTGATACCGATGGCCCAGGCTGAACCGATGGGACAGGACTCGACCTTGCGCACGGGCCATCGCCTCCGATGCGGTCGCGCGAGTTCGCACGATTGAAGCCTAGAGGCGCTCCATCTCCCGGTCGTTGTGCTCGACATCAACCCACTTGGCATAGGTCCCCGGTGGAACATCTCGACCGAGTGGCCAAGCTGGCGCGCGCAGAAGGCCGGATTCATGCCTGCCATCAGCATCACCGTGGCGCAGGTGTGCCGCATGTTGCAGGGCCTGCGGTAGCGGATGCTTGGTCACTTCTTCGTGGTCGTCCAGAAGCTGTGCCGGAACGCCCGCCCGCTCGTCCACCCATCGTGTTCCGAATCTCGGATCGTTGAGCACCGCGCCGCCAGCGACCTGGGTGTGCGTCCGCTGTCGTTGCTGGGCGTCGATCGCCCCGTGCCTCACACCAGACCGAGGCGGGTGGCGAGCACCGCGGCCTCTGCGCGGCTCGAGACGTCGAGCTTGCGGTAGATCGACTTGATGTGGTCGTTGACGGTGAACCAGCGGATGCCCAGGAGTGTGGCGATCTCGCGTATCGTCAAGCCCTTGCTCAGATAGGTCAGCACCTCGCTCTCGCGCGGACTCAGCGCCTGCACCTCGCCTTCGGCCAAGGGGCGGGCGGGTCCGGTGTGGGCCTGCGCGGCCTCGAGACCTCGCGTCCCGCGCGCGAAGGCCACCATCAGCCGTCGCGTCAGCGCTGGCGACAGTGCAGGGCGGCCGAGGGCCAGGCCACCGAGCGCGTCCGCCCATACCTCTGCAGGGTCGTCCTTGAGAAGGTAGCCCGCCGCGCCCAGGTCCAGGGCCGACCCGACGCTGACGTCGTCGCGGCGGCAACTCACCACGACCGTGGTCGTCCGCCCGCCCGCCCGCGCTGCCAGCAGCTGCCGCCCATCGCCGTCCGGCAGTTCCGGTTCGAGAAGCAGCAGGTCGACGTTGCAACCGCTGATGCCAGAGGGTCTGTCTGCCGCCCGTGGCTGCCCGTCCATGGCGCGGCGGGCTTCGTCGATGGTGCAGGCCTCGAAGATGCGGTCGATGCAGGCGCAGGCCTGCTCCAGCGCGCGACGCATCGCCTGCCTGGCCAAGCCGTCCCCGTCCACCACCAGCGCGCTCATTCCCATGCCCGACCTCCTTGCGCCCAGCGCGCTCGTCGCCGATCTTGGCCGCGACCGACCGGACCGGCCACGCGTGTGCGCAAGGCCGACGCGTGCGCCCGGCGTCCGCAGCCTGTTTCCAAAGCTCTCCGTGCACGGTCGTGTCGGCATTTCGTCCTTCGGGGGCTGCCTACAATGAGCCGGATGCGCATCCTCATCGCCAACGACGACGGCTATCTCGCTCCCGGCATCGCGGCCCTGGTCCGGGCCTGCCAGGGCCTCGGTGACATCGATGTCATCGCCCCCGAGCAGAACGCCAGCGGCACCTCCAACTCCCTGACGCTGAACCGGCCGCTGTCGGTGTTCCAGGCCTCGCCGGCGCCGGACCTCCCGCCCTTTCGCGTCGTCACGGGCACGCCGTCCGACTGCGTGCACGTGGCCCTCACCGGTCTGCTGCCCCAGCGCCCGGATCTGGTCCTGTCCGGGATCAACAACGGCGCGAACATGGGAGACGACACGATCTATTCCGGCACGGTGGCCGCGGCGATGGAGGGCTACCTCTTCGGCATCCCGGCCGTGGCCTTCTCGCTCGTCGACAAGGGCTGGGGCGATCTCCAGGCCGCTGCCTCAACGGCCCGCGCGGTGGTCGAGGATGTGTTGCGCATGGCGCGGCCCGGCCCGTGGCTGTTGAATGTCAACATCCCCAACCGTCCCGACGCCGCGTCGCTGCCGCGCGTGATCACCCGACTCGGCCGGCGCCATGCCAGCGAGCCGGTGGTGTGTCAGGTCAACCCGCGGGGCGAGACCATCTATTGGATCGGCCCGGCTGGCGATGCCCGCGAGGCGGGGGAGGGCACCGATTTCCACGCGACCGCTGCGGGGAAGGTGTCGATCACGCCACTGCACAGCGATCTCACCGACCGCGAGCAACTGCCGACCTGGGCCGGGCTCGGGCGTCCGGGGGCCTGACATGACGGGCCGTTCCGGTCCGCCGGCGCGGGGGTCTTGTTCGGCTCGGCCTCGTCAAGGGCTCTGCGCCTGCCGGCGGCACGTGCGCAGGTCGCCGCCCAGGCCATGAGCGCGCGGCCCTCCCGCGGGTCGGTGTTCCCGGCACGCCTGCCACCTGACCGACCCGCCGCAGCCAAGGTCGCCGCACCCGCGTCGGCCCGAGTCCTGCGGCCCCAGCGGCTGCTGCACGAGGCGGCCGCCGACCAGGCGCGGCAGCATGTGCCCGCCGGCGTCGGCCTCGATTCCGACCAGGTGCGTCAGCGCATGGTGCGTCGACTGCAGTCGCAGGGCGTGGATCATCCGGCGGTGCTGGACGCCATGGGACGCGTGCCCCGCCACCGCTTCGTCGATTCCGCGCTCGTCACGCAGGCCTACGAGGACACCAGCCTGCCCATCGGGCTCGGGCAGACGATCTCCAAGCCCATCGTCGTGGGGCGCATGTTGCAGTTGCTCGCCGCACGTCCCGGTGCCCCGCTTGATCGGCCGCTCGGGCAGGTGCTCGAGATCGGCACCGGCTGTGGCTATCAGGCGGCGTTGCTGGCCCTGTTGGCGCGTCGGGTGGTCTCCATCGAGCGTCTGAAGCCGCTGCACGAGCGCGCCCGCGCCCACCTCGATGCCACGGGTGCAAGAGATGTACGTCTCGTCTGGGGCGACGGACGGCTCGGGCACGCGCCGCTGGCACCCTACGACACCATCGTCGCCGCGGCGGGGGGTGAGGAACTGCCGCAAGCCTGGATGGATCAGCTGGCGCCGGGCGGGCGTCTGGTCGCACCCTTGCACAGCGCCGCGCACGGCGGTCAGGTGCTCGTCGTCGTCGAGCGTGACGGCACGGGCTGGCGCCGCAGCCTGCATGGCGGGGTTCATTTCGTGCCTCTGGCGCAGGGGGTTGCATGAGGGTGGTCGAACAAGGGAAGACGTCGAGGCCTTGGTGCGAGGGTCTGGTGTGCACAGGTCTGGCACTGCTGTTGTCCGCGTGCGCGTCTTCCACCGGGATGGCGCCGGTCGAGGAGCGCAATCCCGGTGGCGCGGCGCGCGCGACGACCCCGGCCCCAGCCAAGGTGCAGGTGGCGCCGGCGCCGCCCCCGGTGGCGGTCGCGCCCGCACCGGTGGCGCCCCGACCCAGAGGGTGGCAGAACGAGGGCAAGCCGGGCCACTACACCGTGCGCAGCGGCGACAGCCTGACCCGCATCGGCCTGGAGCACGGGCAGAGCTGGCGAGATCTCGCGCGCTGGAACGAGATCGAGGATGCCGACCGGATCGAGGTCGGACAGGTGCTGCGTGTCATCCCTCCCGATGTCGAGCCGGGTCGGGCTGCGGCCATCGCGGTCACGCAGACGTCGCGGATCGAGTCGCGCTCGCTCGACCTGCCGCCGCCACCACCGCCGATGCCGGGCACCCCCGGCGCACCGGCCCCGCGTCCTGCGGGTGTCGGTTCGGGCCCCCTTGGCAGCGCACCGCCGCTGGCCAGCGCAGCCCTGCCGCCGCCGGCAGCGCCTGCGCCCGTGCCCGCGCCTTCCTCTTCGTCGCGCGCGGCATCGGTGGCGACCCCAGGTGTGGCGCCGCCGGCGGCAGCCTCCAACGCCGCCGTGCCGACACGGCCTTCGGCCGCTGCGACGGCGTCGCCGGGCGGTCCCGTTGCGTCGGCACCGGTGCCGTCTGCGATGCCGTCTGCGATGCCGTCTGCAATGCTGCCTGCGGGGCCTGTGCCCGCCGCCGTCCCGACGGTGGGCGCGACACCGGCGCCGGTCACGGCCCCTGCGTCCGGTGCCTCGGCCCAGGCGCCGTCGGCGCCTGCCTCCTCCACGGCAGCGCGCAACGGTGACGAGGCGATCGACTGGGCCTGGCCGGCCGGTGGACCGCTGATCGCCGGCTTCGACGAGGGCCGGGGCGTCAAGGGGGTGTCGATCGGGGGTGACGCGGGCGCCCCGGTGCTGGCAGCGGCCGATGGGCGGGTGGTCTATGCGGGCTCGGGTCTGCGCGGCTACGGCAACCTGGTGATCGTCAAGCACAACAACACCTACCTGACGGCCTATGCGCACAACCAGAAGCTGCTGGTGCGCGAGGACCAGGTCGTCCGGCGCGGTCAGCCGATCGCCGAGATGGGTGCGAGCGACGCTGACCGGGTCAAGCTCCACTTCGAGGTCCGCCGGCTGGGCAAGCCGGTCGACCCGGTGCAACTGCTGCCCGGGCGCCCCTGACCCGGCCCTGTGGGGGCCGCGGCGGCGCCGCGGTCGACCGGTCACCCTGGTCGACCGGCTGGCAGTGCCCCCGGCGGGTGTGCGACTTAGCGTTTCCGAGGGGGCGATGTGCGGCCGGCGACGGCTAGGATCCGGCTTTCGACGCGGACACTCCGTCCGCGGTTTTCTTCCAGGAGACGCATTCCCATGATGTCCACCAAGTTGTTGGCCGCAGGCATTGCGCTGGCCTTCACGACCCTCGGCGCGCAGGCGCAGGGCACCCAGGGCGTGAGCAGCAACGAGATCCTCATCGGCTCGATCCAGGACCTGTCCGGTCCCATCGCCAGCTACGGCAAGCACATCCGCAACAGCATGATCATGGCGGCCGACGAGATCAACGCCGCCGGTGGCGTGCACGGCCGCAAGTTCAAGCTCTTCTTCGAGGACTCGGCCTATGACCCGCGCAAGGCGGCACTGGCGGCCCAGAAACTCGTCAACCAGGAGCGCATCTTCGCGATGGTCGGGCACATCGGCACCGCGCACAACAACGCCGCGATGCCGATCCAGTTCGAGAAGAACGTCATCAACTTCTTCCCGGTGACCGCGGCGCGCGAGATGTACGAGCCCTTCCACCGCCTGAAGTACGCCTTCGCCGCGACCTACTATGACCAGGTCCGCGCGGCGCTGCCCCGCATGATCAAGGAGAAGAACGCCTCCAAGATCTGCACCATCTACCAGGACGACGAGTTCGGCCTGGAGGTGCTGCGAGGCGGCGAAGCGGCGCTGAAGACGGTGAACATGACCTTCACCGAGAAGACGTCCTACAAGCGCGGTGCCACCGATTTCTCGTCGCAGGTGGCGCGCATGAAGTCTGCCGGCTGCGACCTCGTCGTGCTCGGCACCCTGATCCGCGAGACCCTGGGCACCATCGGCACGGCCCGCAAGCTGGGCTTCAACCCGGTCTTCCTGGGCACCAGCGGCGCCTACACCGACCTGATCCACAAGCTCGGCGGCAAGGCGATGGACGGCCTGTACACGACGATGACGGTGCAGAACCCCTACCTCGACGACGCCTCGCCGCAACTGCGCGAGTGGGCCAACAAGTACAAGGCGCGCTTCAACGAGGATCCGAGCGTGTTCTCGGCCTACGGCTACATCGCGATGACCAACTTTGCGAAGGCTGCCGACAAGGCTGGGGCCAACCTGACGACCGACAGCTTCATCCAGGCCATGGACTCGATGTCCTATCCGGCCGACATCTTCGGCAGCGCGCCGGCCACCTTCAGCGCCTCGAAGCGCCTGGGCAGCAACGCCTTCCGCCTGTCGCAGTTGCAGGACGCACGCTGGAAGGTCGTCTCCGACTACTTCGAGCCGCCCAAGGAGTGAGGCCTCGGCACACGCGGCCGATGGGGTGCGAGCTCACCCCGCGGCCGGTGTGCCCAGCGCGCGCAGCACATCCCGTATGACCTGCGCGCGGTCCCGCGCCTCGGGCACCTCGCGCTCGATGCGCAGGCGGTCGTTGCCGGCCAGCCGGATCTGCCGGTTCTTCTGCACCAGGGTGATGATCTTCATCGCGTCCACCGGCGGATTGGGGCGGAAGGCGATGGTCATCAGCTTCGGGCCGGCGTCCACCTTCACCACGCCGTAGGGGCGCGCCAGCACGCGCAGTCGGTGGGTGTCGAACAGGTTCTGCCCCTGTGGCGGCAGCCGGCCGAAACGGTCGGTCACCTCTTCCAGCAGGGTGTCGATCTGCTCGTTGCGCTCGGCGGTGGCCAGGCGCTTGTACAGGTTCAGCCGCGTCTGCACGTCGCCGCAGTAGGCGTCGGGCAGCAGCGCCGGGGCGTGCAGGTTGATCTCGGTGGCGCCACCGAAGACGCCCGTGGGTGACAGCAGGTCGGGCTCGCGCCCGGCCTTCAGCGCGCGCACCGCCTCGGCCAGCATCTCGTTGTAGAGCTGGAAGCCGACTTCCATCATGTTGCCGCTCTGGTGCTCGCCCAGCACCTCGCCGGCGCCGCGGATCTCCAGGTCGTGCATGGCGAGGTAGAAACCCGAGCCCAGCTCCTCCATCGCCTGGATGGCCTCCAGGCGCTGCGCCGCCTGCTTGGTCAGGCCCTGGACGTCGGGCACCAGCAGATAGGCATAGGCCTGGTGATGGCTGCGGCCCACCCGGCCGCGCAACTGGTGCAGCTGCGCCAGACCGAACTTGTCGGCCCGGCTGATGACGATGGTGTTGGCGCTGGGCACGTCGATGCCGGTCTCGATGATGGTCGAGCACAGCAGCAGGTTGTGGCGCTGGGCGACGAAGTCGCGCATCACGCGCTCGAGCTCGCGCTCGGGCATCTGGCCATGCGCCACCGCGATGCGCGCCTCGGGCAGCAACTCGGCCAGCTTCTCACGCCGGTGCTGGATGGTCTCGACCTCGTTGTGCAGGAAGTAGACCTGGCCGCCGCGCTTGAGCTCGCGCAGCACCGCCTCGCGGATGACGCCGGTGCCCTCGTTGCGCACGAAGGTCTTGATGGCCAGGCGACGCTGCGGCGCGGTGGCGATGACGCTCAGGTCGCGCAGGCCCTCCAGCGCCATGCCCAGCGTGCGCGGGATCGGGGTGGCCGTGAGGGTCAGCACGTCGACCTCGGCGCGCAGCGCCTTCATCGCCTCCTTGTGGCGCACGCCGAAGCGGTGCTCCTCGTCGATGACGAGCAGGCCCAGGCGCTTGAACTTCACGTCGGGGCTGAGCAGCTTGTGCGTGCCCACGACGATGTCGATGGTGCCGGCGGCCAGCCCGTCGAGCGCGGCCTGGATCTCGCGCGCCGTGCGGAACCGCGACATCTCGGCCACCTTCACCGGCCAGGGGCCGAAGCGGTCGACCAGGGTCTGGTAGTGCTGCTCGGCCAGCAGCGTGGTCGGCGCCAGCACCGCCACCTGCTTGCCGCCGTGCACCGCGACGAAAGCCGCCCGCAGCGCGACCTCGGTCTTGCCGAAGCCGACGTCGCCGCACACCAGCCGGTCCATGGGCTTGGGGCTGATCATGTCCTGCACGACGGCGTGGATGGCCGCGCGCTGGTCGGCCGTCTCCTCGAAGCCGAAGCTCGCAGCGAAGGCCTCGTAGTCGTGCGCCGAGAAGCGGTGCGCATGGCCGTCGCGCGCGGCGCGGCGCGCGTACAGGTTCAGCAGCTCGGCCGCCGCGTCGCGCACCTGCTCGGCGGCCTTGCGGCGCGCCTTGTCCCACTGCCCCGAGCCGAGCTTGTGCAGCGGCGCCTCCTCGGCGCTGACACCCGTGTAGCGCCCGATCAGGTGCAACTGCGCCACGGGCACGTACAGCGTCGCCTTGTCGGCGTACTCCAGGTGCAGGAACTCGCTGGGGCCGTCGCCGGTGTCGATGTGCACCAGGCCCCGGTAGCGGCCGATGCCGTGGTTGACGTGCACCACCGGGTCGCCGATCTTCAGCTCCGACAGGTCCTTGATCAGCGCGTCGACGCTGCTGGTCTGCTCCTGGCGGCGGCGGCGCCGCGCCTGCGGCGTGCTGGCGAAGAGTTCGGTTTCCGTCAGGAACTGCAGGCTGCCCGGGCCCGACGGCGTGTCGTCGAGCCAGTGGAAGCCTGCGGCCAGCGGCGCGGCGACGATCGCGACTTTCTCGTCGCTCTGCACGAATGCCTCGAGCGACGCCGCCGTCGGCACGTCGATGCGGTGGTCGCGCAGCAACTCCAGCAGGCTCTCGCGCCGGCCGTCGCTCTCGGCGGCGATCAGCACGCGCGCGGAGGTGGCGCGCAGGTGGCCCTGCAACAGGTGCAGCGGATCGGTGGCGGTGCGGTCGATGCTGACGTCGGGCAGCGGCCGTGCCCAGGCCACCGGCTCGGCGCCACGCAGTGACAGCGTGGCCAGCGGCTGTGCGAGGGTGTAGAAGTCCGGCGGGCCGAGGAACAGGTCCTCGGGCGGCAGCACCGGCCGCTCCGGGTCGTGCCGCAGGTAGCGGTGGCGCTCGCGTGTGTCGCCCCAGAAGCGCTCGAGCGCCTGATCGACCGCGCCGTGCAGCACCAGCGCGGCGTCGCCGCGCAGGTAGGAAAAGACCGTGGCCGTCTCGTCGAAGAACAGCGGCAGGTAGTACTCGATGCCCGCGCTGGCGATGCCCTGCGCGATGTCCTTGTAGATGCGCGACTTGGTCGGGTCGCCTTCGATGCGCTCTCGCCATCGTGCCCGGAAGGCCGTGCGCGCCGCCTCGTCCAGCGGGAACTCCCGCCCGGGCAGCAGACGCACCTCGGGCACGGGGTACAGGCTGCGCTGGGTGTCGGGGTCGAAGGTGCGGATCGAGTCGACCTCATCGCCGAACAGGTCGACGCGGTAGGGCACCGGCGAGCCCATCGGGAACAGATCGATCAGCCCGCCGCGCACCGCGTACTCGCCGGGCGACACCACCTGGCTGACGTGCTGATAGCCCGCCAGCGTGAGTTGCGCCTTCAACCCGGCCTCGTCCAGGCGCGCCTTCTGGCGGAAATGGAAGGTGGTGGCCGCCAGGAAGGACGGGGGCGCGAGCCGGCCCAGCGCCGTGGTGGCCGGCAGCAGCACCACGTCCAGGTCGCGCTGCAGCATGCGCCACAAGGTGCTCAGGCGGTCGGACACCAGATCCTGATGCGGGCTGAAGGTGTCCCAGGGCAGCGTTTCCCAGTCCGGGAAGACGGCAATGCGCAGGCCCGGCACGAAGAACGGCATCTCGTCGGCCAGGCGCTGGGCGTCGGCCGGATCCGCGGTGACGATCATCGTCAGGCGTTGTTCGTCGGCGCGTGCGCGCGCCCAGCGCGCCAGCAACAGGGCGTCGGCAGAGCCTGGGGGGCGCGGCAGCGTGTAGCGCTTGCCGGCGGGGATGGCAGGAAGGTGCATGGCGCGACGGGCGCTGGGCTCGTGGTCTGTGCCGGGTCTGTGGACGCACGGCGTGCCGACCGCCCGAATCTGGTCTTCAATTGTAGGAAGGCCGGCGCGGCAGCGTCGCCAGGCTGAGCGATTGCGTGCCGGGTGCGTCGGCCGGCGGTGCTAGCATCCCCAGAACCTGCTCTGACGTTCCGTCGATGTCACCCTTTGTCTTCGTCGCCATCGTCGCCATCGTCGCCATCGTCGCCCGATCGCTGCGTGAGCGGTCGCCGGCGGTTCTCGATGAAGCGGAACCGTCGCCCGCGCGGCGCACGCCCCGGGCGGGCGGCGGTGCCCCATGAGGGAGCCAGACCTGTACGCGCTGGTGCCCTGCGCCGGTCACGGGAGTCGGTCGGGCGCGGCGCTTCCCAAGCAGTATGTCGAGTTGGCGGGCGCGCCGTTGGTGGCGCACACCCTGGCCGCACTCGACGCCGTGACGCGTCTGCGCGCCACGCTGGTGGTGCTGGCGCCGGACGACGACCGTTTCGAGACGCTGTTGCCGCAGCACTCGGGGCCGCGTCGCTGGACGGTGCGCTGTGGTGGGGCCACCCGTGCCGCGTCGGTGAGCGCGGGCCTCGATGAGCTCCGTCACCGTGGCGCGGCCCGCGACGATTGGGTGCTGGTGCATGACGCCGCGCGCTGCCTGCTGCGCCCGGCCTGGGTGGACCGGCTCATCGACGCCTGCCTCGACGATCCGGTGGGCGGCTTGCTGGCACTCCCGGTCGCCGACACCCTGAAGCAGAGCGGGGACGTGGCCCCGCGCGTCGCCGCCACGGTGGACCGTCAGGGCAAGTGGTCGGCACAGACGCCGCAGATGTTCCGACTGGCGGTGCTGGCGGACGCGCTGCAGCGCGCCGGCGCGGCCGTCACCGATGAATCGAGTGCGCTCGAGGCCTGCGGCATGGCGCCGCGGCTCGTGCGCGGCGCGCTGGAGAACCTGAAGGTGACCTGGCCCGAGGACTTCGACCTCGCCGCGCGCCTGCTGGCGAGTGTGTCGGACCTGCGGCCGGAACCACGGCCGGGCCTCGGGTGAGCGGCAGGTGAGTGCCCCAATCGTCAGGGGCTCTTCGTGGCCGACAACGCGCATGGCCCTTCCGTAACTTCCGTGTCTTTCGTGTCTTCCGTGTATTCCATGACTTCTGCGCCTTCCGTGTCCTGTGTGAACAGCAAGGATGACCCACCCATGAACCTGCCCCCCCTGCGCATCGGCGAAGGCTGGGACACCCACGCCCTGGTCACCGGACGTCCGCTGGTCCTGGGCGGGGTGACCATCGTCCACACCCACGGCCTGCTCGGGCATTCCGATGCAGATGCGCTGCTGCACGCGATCACCGACGCGCTGCTGGGCGCCGCGGCCCTGGGTGACATCGGCCGCCACTTCCCTGACACGGATCCGGCCTTCCGCGGCGCCGATTCCGCCGTCCTGCTGGCCGAGGCGGTACGCCGTGTGCGCGCCGCCGGCTGGCAGGTGGCCAACGTCGACGCCACCGTGATCGCGCAGGCCCCGCGCCTGGCTCCGCACATCCCGGCGATGTGCCGCCGCATCGCGCAGGTGCTTGCTTTGGCGGAAGGACAGGTCAACGTCAAGGCCAAGACCGCCGAGAAGATGGGCCCGGTGGGCGAGGGCCGCGCCATCGAGGCGCGCGCGGTGACGCTGCTGGTGGCCTTGCCGTCGCCCACGTCAGGCGCGCCAGACTGACCTCCGTTCGGGTTCGTGCGGGCCTGCCCGGACCTGCTCGGGCCCGCTTGGGGCCGCTTGTGGCCGCTTGGGCCCGCTTGGGCCCGCTTGGGTCCGCCTGGGCCGGCGCATGCCCGACTGCCGCTCTGTGACATCGGCTATCCACTACCGTCACGCCTTTCCGCGGCACAGCCGCACGTCGAAGAGGCGCCGAGCGCTCGACATCGCCCCGCATGACCTGGTCCGTCGTTGCCCGAGATCCTGCCACCGGCGCCTTCGGGGTGGCCGTGGCCACACGCTTCTTCGCCGTGGGGGCCTTGTGTCCGCATGCCGACGGCGGCGTCGGTGCGCTGGCCACGCAGGCCTTGATCAACCCCACCTACGGCCCGCGCGGCCTGCGCCTGCTGCGCGAAGGCCTGTCGGCGCGGTTCGTCCTCGAGGCCCTGATCGCGAGCGATGAGGGCCGCGAGGTGCGGCAACTGCACCTGCAGGATGCCCACGGTGACAGCGTCGCGTTCACCGGACGCGACTGCGTTCCGTGGTGCGGCCACACCCTGCGCGACGGCTTCTCGGTGGCCGGCAACATGCTGGCCGGGCCGCAGGTGATCGAGGACACGGCGCGCGCCTACGAGGCCGGCGCAGGCCTGCCCTTTGCCCAGCGCCTGATCGGTGCGCTGCAGGCCGGTGAACGGGCCGGCGGCGACAAGCGCGGGCGCCAGTCCGCGGCCCTGCGCATCCACACCACGCAGGACTACCCAGCGCTGGACCTGCGCGTGGACGATCACGCCGACCCGCTGGGCGAACTCGCGCGCCTGGAGGCGGTCAGCCGCGAGCGTTACGTGCACTTCGCGCAGTTCTTCGCCACGCGCGAACAGCCTGCCGGGGTGTGGGACCGTGCCGTCATCGAGGCCGCGATCGCGCAGGCCCTGCGCGATCGGGGCGACGAGCCGAGCCGATCGGCGGCCACCGATGCCCCGGCGCCTGCGGTGGCTCCCGGAGAAGTCGGCTTCGCCCAGGCCCGTGCGGCAGGCGGGGTACGCACTTGAGCGCCCTGATGTCGCGCCCGACCGGCTCGGCTGCACGGCCGTTCGAGCCGATGGATGCGCCTGACGGTGGGCGCCTGTCCGCGTCGGCTGGCGAGCGTGCGGGCCTGGCATCGGCCGCTGAGGACGGCCGCGTGACCGCCGGCCAGCCCCTGTTGGCGGTGCGCGACCTGAGGGTCCACTTCGACACGCCCGGCGGTACCGCGCGTGCGGTCGATGGCGTCGATCTCACCTTGCATGCCGGACGCACACTGTGCGTCGTCGGCGAGTCGGGCTGTGGCAAGAGCGTGACGGCGATGGCCACGATGGGCCTGGTGCCCACGCCGCCGGCGCGGGTCTCCGGTTCGGTGCGCTTCGAGGGCCGCGAGTTGGTCGGGTCGCCGCAGCGCGTGATGGCGGATCTGCGCGGCGACCGCATGGCGATGATCTTCCAGGAGCCGATGACCTCGCTGAACCCGTCGCACACCGTCGGGGCGCAGTTGGCCGAGGTGCTGCGGCGCCACCGGGGCGTGAGCCGCGCCGCTACGCGTCAGGCCGCCTTGGAGATGCTCGAACGCGTGCGCATCCCCGCTCCCGAGCAGCGGCTGGACGAGTACCCGCACCGGATGTCGGGCGGGATGCGCCAGCGCGTGATGATCGCGATGGCGTTGATGTGCAGCCCCGCGTTGCTGATCGCCGACGAGCCCACGACGGCGCTGGACGTCACGATACAGGCGCAGGTGCTCGCGCTGATGCGTGCGCTGCGCGACGAGACCGGCACCGCGATCCTGCTGATCACCCACGACCTGGGCGTGGTGGCCGAGATGGCCGACCGGGTCGTCGTCATGTACGCCGGTCAGGTGGTCGAGGAGGCGGACGTCGTCGAGTTGTTCGAACGCCCTCAGCACCCATACACCGTCGGCCTGCTCGGCGCCATCCCTTCCGTCCAGGAGGGGCGTGCGCGTCTGGCGGCGATCGACGGCATGGTGCCCGCGCCCACCGCACTGCCGCCGGGCTGTCGCTTTGCTGCGCGTTGTCCTTTTGCCGATGCGCGCTGTCGGGCCGAGCCCCCGCCCTTGCAGGCGTTGGCAGCCGGTCATCTGTCACGCTGCTGGAAGGCGCCGCTCGAGACGCTGGTGTCGCTGCCGCTAGGCGCGGATGAGGCCGGCCGGTCGGCGCTGGCGGCGCAGGCGCCTGCATGAAGGGGGAGGCCCGCGTCTGCACGCCCCCCGCTCGGCCGGCACCGGGCGGCGGGAGGCTCGCCCCATGACGGACGTCCCGAACCCGGCGCCGACCCTGCGGGTCGAGAACCTCGTCAAGCACTTCCCGGTGCGCCGAGGTCTGTTCGGCGCGGCCACTGGCCTCGTGCGGGCGGTGGACGGCGTGTCCTTCGATGTCGAGGCCGGCCGCACCATGGCCATCGTCGGCGAGTCGGGCTGCGGCAAGTCGACACTGGCGCGCGCATTGCTGCGCCTGATCGAGCCTGATGCCGGCCGCGTGCTGCTGGACGGCCAGGACCTGGGCCGGCTCGATGCGGCCGCGCTGCTGCGCGCGCGCAGCCGCATCCAGATGATCTTCCAGGACCCGTACGGCTCGCTGAACCCGCGGATGGCCGTGGGCGACATGCTGGAGGAGCCACTTCGCCTGCACGAGGTGGTGCCGCCGAGCGCGCGTGCCGCGCGGGTACGCGAACTGCTCGGCCTGGTCGGCCTGCCGGCAGGTGCGGCGCGGCGGTTCCCCCATGAGTTCTCCGGCGGCCAGCGTCAGCGCCTGGCGATCGCCCGCGCGCTGGCGGCGCAGCCGCGCGTGATCGTCTGCGACGAGCCGGTGTCGGCGCTGGACGTGTCGATCCAGGCGCAGATCCTGAACCTGCTGGCCGATCTGCAGCGCGAGTTCGGTCTGGCCTATGTCTTCATCTCGCACGACCTGGCGGTGGTGCGGCAGGTGGCCACGACTGTCGGGGTCATGTACCTCGGTCGGCTGGTGGAGTCCGCGCCGGCCGTCACGTTGTTCAGCCGACCGCTGCACCCCTACACCCGGGCGCTCCTTGACGCCGCGCCGGTGCCGGATCCTGCGCGGCGCCGTGCGCATCCGGTGCTGTCGGGTGACCTGCCCAGTCCCATCGATCCGCCGTCGGGCTGTCGCTTCCACACCCGCTGCGCCCATGCCGATGCGCGCTGCAGCGCGCAGGCGCCGGCCCTGGAGATGGCGGGCGACCGCGCCGCGATGGCTGGGGGGGCGGCCGCGGTGTCCGGGCCCGCGGATGCCGGGACGTCCGTGCCTCGAGGCCACGACCCGGCGCCGGCGCATGTCGCCTGCTGGCATTGGGCGAGCCTGCCAGTCCCTCCCGCCTCCCACGCCGGGCCCGCCGGGACGACGCCGGCACGGGACGTGCTTCGTCGCCTCCAGGCCGCTTTCGTCCGGCCGCCGCCAGGCACCGGTGCGCCCGCGGGCACGTCCGCGGGTGCATCCGCGGTCGGGTCCGCGGGCGCTTCCCCGGCGACGTCTTCGGACCTGACACCCTCCGCTTGACCTTTTCTTCCACCACCGACCCTTCCAGGAGTCCCACACCATGAAGACCCGCTACTCCCTTGCTGCAGTCGCCTGCGCGCTGGCGCTGTCGGCGGCTGCGCCGGCGATGGCCCAGTCCACGCTGCGCGTCGGCCTGGCCGAAGACCCGGACGTGCTCGACCCGGCGCGTGCGCGCACCTATGTCGGCCGCATCGTCTTCGCCTCGCTGTGCGACAAGCTCTACGACATCGACGACAAGCTCAACCTGGTGCCGCAACTGGCGCTGTCGCACACGGTCTCGGCCGATGGCAAGACGGTGACGATGAAGCTGCGCCCGGGCGTGAAGTTCCACGACGGCGAGCCGGTGGACGCCGCGGCCGTGAAGTTCACGCTCGACCGCAACCTGACCATGCAGGGCTCGTTCCGGCGCGCCGAGATCCAGCAGATCGACAAGGTCGAGGTCGTGGACCCGTTGACGGTGCGTCTGGTGCTGAAGACGCCGTTCGCACCGCTGATCTCGCAGCTGACCGACCGTGCCGGGATGATCGTCTCTCCCAAGGCGGTTGCCGCCATGGGCGACAAGTTCGGCACCGCGCCGGTCTGTGCCGGCCCCTACAAGTTCGTCGAGCGCGTGGCACAGGACCGCATCGTGGTCGAGCGCTTCGCCGATTACTGGGACAAGGGCCGTGTGCACATCGACCGCATCGTCTACCGTCCGATCCAGGATTCGACGGTCCGTCTGGCCAACCTGAAGAGCGGGCAGCTCGATCTGCTCGAGCGCCTGATGGCCACCGACGTCGACGACGTGCGCAAGGACTCGCGCCTGAGGCTCGCCACCGGCACCGAGATGGGTTACCAGGGCATCACGATGAACGTCGCCAATGGCGACAAGGCCAACAGCCCGCTGGGCAAGGACGCGCGCGTGCGTCGGGCGCTGGAACTGTCGATCGACCGCGCAGCGCTCAACCAGGTCGTCTTCAACGGCCTGCAGACGCCGAACAACCAGTGGGTCAACCCGGCCAACCCGTATTACCAGGCCAGGTTCCCCACGCCCGGCCGTGACGTGGCCAAGGCACGCGCGCTGCTGAAGGAGGCGGGTGTGAGCGGTCCGGTGACGCTGGACTTCATGGTGCCGAACAACCCCGAGACGCGTGCCGTGGCCGAGGTGATCCAGTCGATGGCGGCCGAGACCGGTTTCGACCTGAAGATCCGCGTGACCGAGTTTGCGACCTCGCTGAACGAGGCCGAGAAGGGCAACTTCCAGATGTACATGCTGGCCTGGAGCGGGCGCACCGATCCGGACGGCAACATCTACTCGTTCTCCTCGTGCAAGGGCCCGCTGAACTACGGCCGCTTCTGCGACCCGGCGATGGACGCGCTGCTGGACAAGGCCCGCACCTCGACCTCCACGGCCGAGCGCAAGGCGCTGTACGAGCAGGTGGCCGACAAGTGGCTGAACCAGGGCTCGGTGATCTACCTGTACCACCGCGCGCTGCTGTTCGCGCACAGCCCGCGTCTGGAAGGCTTCAAGGTCATGCCTGACGGCCTGCTGCGCGTGACCGACCTGAAGCTGCGCTGAGCCTTGACCGTCTGCTGACACCGCCGCTGCGCAGCGCGCGCAGCTCAGCCGTGCAGACCGGGTCTGCCCATCCCATCTACAGGGCATTGGCAGACCCGGTGGCTGACGGCCCCGGCTGACGAGCGCCGCACCTCACACCATGCTGTCCTTCCTGCCACGTCGCCTGCTGCAACTGATCCCGACGCTGTTCCTGGTGTCGGTGCTGATCTTCCTGTTGCAGCAATTGCTGCCGGGGGATCCGGCGCTGGTCATGGCCGGCGAGGAGAAGGACCCGGCGGTGATCGAGCAGATCCGCAAGCGGTACCGGCTGGACCAACCCCTGCCGGTGCAGTACGGCTACTGGATGGCGGGTGTGCTGCGCGGCGATCTGGGCGAGTCGATGCGGATACAGCAGCCGGTGGCCGAGTTGATCGCGCAGAAGTTGCCGGTGACGCTGCAACTGGCGGTGATGGCCATGGGGTTTGCGCTGCTGATCGGCATCCCGGCCGGGGTCATCTCGGCCGTCAAGCGTGGCACCGCCTGGGACACCGCCGCCAACGTCCTGGCGCTGGGCGGCCTGTCGACGCCGAACTTCTGGCTCGGCATCATGATGATCTTCCTGTTCTCGGTCACGCTGGGGTGGCTGCCGGCCTCGGGCTACGTCAGCCCGCTCGAAGACCTGGGGCAGTCGCTGGCGACCACGGTGATGCCGGCCTTCGTGCTGGGCTCGGGCATCGCCGCGGTGCTGATGCGCCACACGCGCTCGGCCATGCTGCAGGCGATGACGGCCGACTATGTGCGCACCGCGCGCGCCAAGGGGCTGCTCGAGCATGTCGTGGTGCTGCGGCATGCGCTGCGCAACGCGCTGACGCCGGTGATCACGCTCGGCGCGCTGGAGTTCGGCACGCTGCTGTCGGGCGCGGTGCTGACCGAGCAGGTGTTCTCGATCCCGGGCTTCGGCAAGCTGATCGTCGATGCGGTATTCAACCGCGACTACGCGGTGGTGCAGGGCGTGGTGCTGGTGACCGCCACGGTCTACATCGTGCTGAACCTGCTGGCCGACATCCTGTACGTGCTCGCCAACCCGCGGTTGCGGGCCTGACCCTCGGCAGCGCCCGACGCCATGATGACGACCTCCAACCCCAATGAAGCGCCGGCGTTGATCGACTCCAGCGCGTCTGCCCCGACCGGCGAGCCTCCGCCGGTGACCCCCCTGCGCCGCGCCTGGCAGACGCTGCGTCGGCGTCCGGCAGCCTTGTTTGGCGGCGCCGTGCTGTGCCTGGTGGTCGCGCTGGCGCTGCTCGCACCCTGGGTCGCACCGCACGATCCATTGGCCACGAGCTGGTCGGCCGTGCGCAAGGCGCCGAGTGCGGCGCACTGGTTCGGCACCGACGAGGTCGGGCGCGACGTGCTGTCGCGTGTGATCTGGGGCAGCCGGGCCTCGTTGTCGGCCGGGCTGATCGCGGTGGCCATCGCCGTGCTGGTGGGCGTGCCGCTGGGCATGCTGGCGGCTTACCGTGGCGGATGGCTCGACACCGTGGTCGGGCGGCTGACCGACGCGATGCTGGCCATCCCCTTCCTGATCCTGGCGATCGCGCTGGCGGCCTTCCTCGGCCCGAGCCTGGTCAACGCGATGATCGCCATCGGGGTGACGGCCACGCCCATCTTCGTGCGGCTGGCGCGCGGTCAGGTGCTGTCGGCCCGGGCCGAGGACTGGGTCGAGGCGGCGCGCGCCGTGGGCAACCCGTCCGGGCGCATCCTCGTGCGTCACATCCTGCCCAACATCCTGCCGCCGGTGATGGTGCAGGCCACGCTGGCCATCGCCTCGGCCATCATCGCCGAGGCCAGCCTGTCCTTCCTGGGTCTGGGCCAGCAGCCGCCCGACCCGAGCTGGGGCTCGATGCTCAACACCGCGCAGCGCTTCCTCACGCAGGCGCCTTGGATGGCGATCTTCCCCGGGCTGGCGATCTTCCTGACGGTGCTGGCCTTCAACCTCTTCGGCGACGGCCTGCGCGACGCGCTCGAGCCGCGGGGCTGACCGCGGTGCGAGGGGCTCGTCAGGCGCCGGCCGGCCTGGCCCGACCATCCTCGGGCGCGGTACGCCTGAGCGTGACACGGGCCTCGAAACCTCCGCCCTCCGCGTTGCGCAGGTGCAGTTGCCCACCCATGCGCTGCACCGCCTTGTGCACGATGGACAGCCCCAGGCCTGCGCCGCTGGCTTCGGTGCGGGCCAGATCGCCGCGGTAGAAGGGGATCGTCAGCCGGGCGATCTGCGAGGCCCGCACGCCGGGGCCGTGGTCGCGCACGACGAGGTGCACGCGTTGCGCCTCGGCCAGTGCCTGGATCTCCACACGGGCGGCTGGCTCGTCGGCGCGTCGGCCATAGCGCGCGGCGTTCTCCAGCAGGTTCTGCAGCACCCTGGAAAGGTCCAGCGCGTCAGCCAGCACCCACAGACCCTCGGGCACACGCAGCGACAGCGTCAAGCGCTCGGACTTCACCAGCCCGGCCACCACGCGCTCGGCCAGCGTGGTCAGGTCCACAGGTGCCGGCGGCGGCGTGGACGTGCGCGCGTAATCGGCGAATTTGTCGATCAGGCTGTCGAGCTGGTCGATGTCCGCGGCCATGTGGCGCAGCGCCTGGGGGTCGGCCACGCTCATCTCGGCCTCCAGGCGCAGCCGGGCCAGCGGCGTGCGCAGGTCGTGGCTGATCCCGGCGAGCATCAGGGCACGGTCCTGCTCGACACGCGCGAGTTCGCGCGCAAGAAGGTTGAACCCGCTGTTGACCTGTCGCACCTCGCTGATGCGCTCGGCCTCGTCGAGGTGTGTGGGCAGGTCGCCGTTGTGGACCTGCGCGGCCGCGCGGGACAGCGCCGCCAGATGCCGGTTGACGCGACGCGTGGCCACCGCAAGGCTCAGCGCCAGGACACCCAGTGCGGTGGCCATGACTGCTCCCCAGGCCAGCCACGGCAGGGCAGGCCCCTGTCCAGGCAACGAGCGGGGCGCCATCCGCCCGGCCAGCCAACCCAATGCGCCGAAACCCGACGCGCTGCCCGCTGCCACCAGCATGAGCCAGCAGTAGGTGCGCCAGAACAGCGAGGCGCCGGCCGGGGAGGGGACTTGCATCGGAAGGGGGCGTGAAGGCGGTCCGGACCGCGGGCGTCGTGGGCTGGAGGGGTGAAATCGACCCGCGGCCGTCCTGGGGCAGCGTGCTGCCGACGTGGGGCGCACAGGGAAGGAGGCCCGACCTGTGGCGGCACCGTGGCATGGGCGCCGCGGCAGCGGCGCGTCTCACGCTTCAGCCCGCTTCGTCCGGCACGAAGACATAGCCCAGACTCCAGACGGTCTGGATGTAGCGAGGATGCGCCGGATCGGGCTCGAGCATCTTGCGCAAGCGCGACACCTGCACATCCAGGCTGCGGTCGAAGGGCTCGAACTCGCGTCCGCGTGCCAAACGCGCCAGCTTGTCCCGCGACAGCGGCTGCCTCGGATGCCGCACTAGGGCCTTGAGCATCGAGAACTCCCCGGTGGTCAGGTCCATGGGCGAACCTTCACGCGTCAGCCGGCGCAACGCCAGGTCGAGCTCGAACGGCCCGAAGACCACCTTCTCGCCCAGCGATGAAGGTGCGCCGGGCAGCTCTCGCGAGGGACGACGGCGCAGCACCGCGTGGATGCGGGCCAGCAGTTCGCGGGGATTGAAGGGCTTGGGCAGGTAGTCGTCTGCGCCCACTTCCAGGCCGACGATGCGATCGACGTCGTCGCCCTTGGCGGTGAGCATGATCACCGGGACATCGTCATGTCCGGCGCGCAGCCGGCGGCACATCGACAGGCCGTCCTCGCCGGGCATCATCAGGTCCAGCACGATCAGGTCCACCATCTCGCGCAGGCGGATGCGGTCGGCACTGCGCGCGCTGTCTGCAGGCAGCACCTCGAAGCCTTCCTGGGTCAGGTAGCGGCGCAGCAGCTCTCGGATGCGGCCGTCGTCGTCGACGACGAGCACACGGTCGCGGCGGCGGGGGGGCGGCAGTGATTCGGTCAATTCGGCATTTCCGTGAGACGGGGCCCGGCGGCGACCCGATGATGTCGTGCCCATCGCCGCTGCGCCGGGTGGGCGCGCGACGCGAGCGTTGAGATTCTGCAAGGTCCGGACGTGTCGGAGCGGTCATGCCCGCCTTGTGTTACGTCTGTTGCATCTTGTCGTACCGCAGGCCCCTGACCATGTCGATCCGTCCTCATCTGTCTGCCGTCCTCGCCGCGATCGCCTTGAACGGGTGCATGGGCTCCGCGGTGCTGGCGCAGTCCCCCGCACAGTCCGTGTCACAGGCCCCTGCGCAGGGGTCCGTCCCCGGCACGGCGCCCGACACGGTGGCGGCGCACGCCCTGAACCGGCTGACCCTGACGGCGAGCGCCAGCGTCGAGGTCCCGATGGACGAACTGTCGGTGACGCTGGCGGTGGTTCGGGAGGCTGCCGATGCCGCCAGTGTGCAGGCGCAGATGTCCCAGGTGCTGGAGGCTGCGCTCGGCGAGGCGCGCAAGCACGCGCGTCCAGGTGAACTCGAGGTGCGCACCGGCGCATTCAGCCTGAATCCGCGCTACGCGCCCCCACCGGCTCGGCCCGCACCGGGCTACACGCCGTCCATCATCGGCTGGCAAGGGCGCGCCGAGCTGCATCTGGAAGGGCGCGACCAGCGCATCGTCGCCGCATTGGCCGGGCGTCTGGCCGGGTTGAGCGTGGCGCGCGTGGGCTACAACTTGTCCAAGCCGGCCCGGGAGCGCGCCGAGGCACAGACCACGCGTGAGGCGATCGCGCGCTTTCGCGAGCGGGCCCAGTCCTACGCGGAGCAGTTCGGCCTGCGTGGCTATGTCGTGCGCGAGGTGCAGGTGGGCATGGACGGTGGACCGCCGCCGTTCGCCGAGTCGCGCGGGATGATGCTGCGAGCGGCAGCCGTGCCGATGGCTGACGTGCCGCTGCCGGTGGAAGCCGGGCGCGCCACCGTCAGCAGCACCGTCAGTGGCAGCATCCAGATGCTGCCGTGAGGCGGGTCACTGTGCCGCCCAGCCGCCGTCGATGTTGAAGGCGGTGCCGCGGATGTTGTCGGCGGCGTGCGAGCACAGGAAGATGGCCAGTTCGCCCAGTTGCTCGGGGGTGGTGAACTGCAGCGAAGGTTGCTTCTCGGCCAGCAGACGGCGGCGCGCTTCCGGTTCGGGCACGCCGTCCGAGGCGGCGCGCGCGTCCACCTGACGCTGCACCAGCGGCGTCAGCACCCAGCCCGGGCAGATCGCGTTGCAGGTGATCCCGGTGGTGGCGGTCTCGAGTGCCACGGCCTTGGTCATGCCCACCAGGCCGTGCTTGGCCGCCACATAGGCCGACTTGTGGGCCGAGGCCACCAGCCCGTGCACCGAGGCGATGTTGAGGATGCGGCCCCAGCGACGTGCCTTCATCGGCGGCAGCACCAGTCGTGTGGTGTGGAAGGCCGCCGTGAGGTTGATCGCGATCACGGCGTCCCATCGTTCGACCGGGAACTCGTCGATGGGCGCGACGTGCTGGATGCCGGCGTTGTTGACGAGGATGTCCACGCCGCCCATCTCCATCTCGCAGTACTTGATCATCGCCTCGATCTCGTCGGGCTTGCTCATGTCGGCACCGTGGTAGCCGACCATCCCGTCGTACTCGGCGAGCTCGGCCTTGGCGCGTTCGACGTCGCCGAAGCCGTTGAGGATGATGTTGGCGCCATGCTGGGCCATCGTGCGGGCGATGCCCAGGCCGATGCCACTGGTGGAGCCTGTGATGAGGGCGGTCTTGCCGGTCAGCATGTGCGGAAGTCCTTGGCTTTTGTCTGGAAGGGTCTGTGGTCCGGTGCTCTGTGGTGTGACTTGCGGGGGCGCCCGGTGCCTTGACCCGCATGCGATCATTATCGGAACCCCGAGGAAGACTCCAGATGAACATGCGCAGCAACCCCGGCCCCATGTCTGCGGACAGGCCGGCGCCGGCGTCCGCGGCGCTTGCCGGCGCCCCGGACGCCCGGCTGGCAGAGCCCCGCCTGCGCCATGTCCAATGTCTCGGTGCCCGCGGGCTGCACCGGATGGGCTATTGGGAGTGGGGAGATCCCGCCAATCGCCGGGTCCTCGTCTGCGTGCACGGCCTGAGCCGCCAGGGGCGGGATTTCGACACGCTCGCGCGCGACCTGTGTGACCGCTGGCGCGTGGTCTGCCCGGACGTCGTCGGCCGTGGCCAGTCGGACTGGCTGGCCGACCCGATGGGCTATCAGATTCCTGCCTATGTCGCCGACATGGTGACGTTGCTGGCGCGGCTGGACGCCGAGGTCGTCGACTGGGTCGGCACCTCGATGGGCGGGCTGATCGGGCTGGGTGTGGCGTCGCTGCCGGGCTCGCCGGTGCGCCGACTCGTCCTCAACGACGTGGGCCCGCGCATCGAGGCGACTGCCCTGGCGCGCATCGGCACCTATCTCGGCCTCCCGGTGAGCTGGAGCAGCGTCGACGAGGCGGCTGCCGCGCTGGCCGCGATCTCGCAAGGCTTCGGCCCGCACACACGCGAACAATGGCTGGCGCTGACGACCGCGCAGCTGCGCCGCGACCCGCAGGGCGCCTGGGTCCCGCACTACGACCCATCGATCGCATTGCCCTTTCGCGCCGTCACCCCGGAGATGGCAGCCGCCGGCGAGGCGGCCTTGTGGCACGCCTACGATCGACTGCAGTGCCCGACACTGCTGCTGCGCGGGGCCGATTCCGACTTGCTGACCGTCGAGACCGCACGGGAGATGACCGCACGCGGCCCGCGCGCTCGGCTGCATGAGTTCTCCGGTGTGGGCCATGCACCGACCCTGGTGCAACCCGACCAGCGTGAGGTCGTGCGCCGCTTCCTGCTGGAGGCCTGAGCGCCTTGGCGCAGCCGATGCGAGCCCGTCTGCCTCGCCAGCGCCCACCCTGCACATGAAATCCCGCGCCACCTTCTACGACGCCGCCTCGGCCATCGTCGCCGCCACGGCTCAGGACGGGGCTGGCGGCGCACAGGGCGAGCGCGCGCTCGGCATGGCGCGTGCCTTCGCCGAGCCGCTGCTGGCCGGTCGGTTGCTCGACACCGGCGAGGAGGCCTGGAGCCACGCCCAGGCGGTGGCCGAGATCCTGCGCGGCATCGGTGCCGCCCCGGCCATGCAGGCCGCGGCCTATCTGGTCTATGCGGGTGACTTCCTGCAGCGCCCCCAGGAGACGGTGGCCAAGGCCTTCGGTGACTCCTATGCGAGCCTGGTCGAGCTGACCCGGCGGCTGGTGGCGGTGCAGCGCGCCGCACGGGACGCGGAGGTCCAGGCCTCGGACCGCGCGCGCCAGACCGAGCGCGTGCGCAAGATGCTGCTGGCCTTCTCGCGCGATCTGCGCGTGGTGCTGCTGCGCCTGGCCTCGCGTCTGCAGACGCTGCGCTGGCATGCCGCCAGCCGCCGTGAATGTCCGCCGGCGCTGGCACTCGAGTCGCGCCAGGTCTTCGCTCCGCTGGCCAGCCGCCTGGGCATCTGGCAGATCAAGTGGGAGCTCGAGGACCTGGCCTTCCGCTTCCTCCAGCCCCAGGATTACCGGCATATCGCGCGGCTCCTGGACGAGACGCGCAGCGCCCGTGAACTGGGCATCGAGTTCGTGCGCCATCAACTCGCCGGCGTGCTGCGCCAGGCCGGCCTCGAGGCGCAGGTGCAGGGGCGGCCCAAGCACCTGTACAGCATCTGGAAGAAGATGCAGGGCAAGGGCCTGGCGTTCGACCACGTGTTCGACCTGCGCGCCCTGCGCGTGATCGTCGACGATGTGTCGGCCTGCTATGCCGCGCTGTCGGCGGCGCATGCCCGGTATCGCGCGCTTTCCGAGGAATACGACGACTACATCGCCCGTCCGAAGGCCAACGGCTATCAGTCGCTGCACACCGTGGTGCGCGCCGACGACGGCCGACCGGTGGAGGTGCAGATCCGCTCGCAGGCCATGCACGAGCATGCCGAGCACGGCGTGGCCGCCCACTGGGCCTACAAGGAGGCGGGCGCGCGCGGCTATGCCGGCGCCAGCGCCGACGCCGAGTCCGCCGCGCGCATGGCGCAGGCACGGCGGGCCGTGATGGGCCAGTTGCTGGCCTGGGAGCGCGACTTCGCCAGCGGCGCGGGCGGCGATGGCGATGCCCAGGCGGGCGCGGGCGCCAGCGCACCGGCGGCCGGCGCTGCGGGCATGGCCGCCGGCGACGCAAGAGGTCAAGGACCGGGCGATGCGGTGGCGGCGTCGGTCGATCGCATCTACGTGCTGACCCCGCAGTCCACTGTCGTGGAGTTGGTGGCCGATGCGACGCCCGTGGACTTCGCCTACGCACTGCACACCGAGTTGGGACACCGCTGTCGCGGGGCCCGGGTCGATGGCGTGATGGTCCCACTCGGCACCCGTCTGCGCAACGGACAGACCGTGGAGATCATCAGTGCGAAGGAGGGCGGCCCCTCGCTGGATTGGTTGAATCCCGAGCTCGGCCTGCTCCAGAGCCCGCGTGCGCGCGCCAAGGTGCGCGCCTGGTTCAACGCGCTGGCGCAGCACCAGACCGTCGCCCGCGGGCGCGAGCTGGTGGAGAAGTTGCTCCAACGGGAGGGTCGCACGGCCATGCGCCTGGACGAACTGGCCGTTCGTCTGGGATTCCGTCACGCCGAGGCCCTGTTCGAGGTGGTGGGCAAGGACGAGATGTCGCTGCGACAGATCGAGACCCTGCTGCGCCCGCCGACCGAACCCGTGGCCCCGGCGGCGGAGGAGGCCGTCGCGCTGCAGCGCCCGCGTGCAGCCGGCGCCGGCGTGCTGGTCGTCGGCATCGATTCGCTGATGACCACGCTGGCCCGGTGCTGCCGGCCGGTGCCGCCCGATGCCATCGGCGGCTTCGTCACCCGCGACAAGGGGGTGGCCGTGCACCGCGCCGAATGCGGAAATTTCCGCCACATGGCGCAGGCGAGCCCGGGCCGCGTCATCGCGGTGGAGTGGGGCGGCACGGCCAGCGCCGGCAACGGCTCGCGCAACACGCCCCAGCGCCCGGTCTACCCCGTCGATCTGGCCATCGAGGCCCAGGACCGCCAGGGCCTGCTGCGCGACATTTCCGAGGTGTTCACGCGCGAGCGCGTCAACGTCACCGGCGTGCACACGCGCAGTGTGCGGGATGCCGGTGGCAGCACGGCGCACATGCATTTCACCGTCGAGGTCGACGACGCCTCGCGCCTGGGCTCGGTGCTGCGCACCGTCGCGCAGGTCTCCGGGGTGCGAAGGGCGCGGCGACGCTGACCGAAGCCGGCGTGGCCCGCATCGTCAGGCAGGGATCGAGCCTCGTGCCACGCAGTGCGTCGTGCATGTGAACCGGCTGCTATACTGCGCCGCTTCCGCAGGCGCGTAGCTCAGCTGGTTAGAGCACCACCTTGACATGGTGGGGGTCGTTGGTTCGAGTCCAATCGCGCCTACCAATTCTGGCGTAAGCCGTTGAATTGGTTTCGAAAGTGCGCCGCCACGGCGATCATTCCGGCCTTGAGAAAGGCGTTGATCGCTTCGCACCGTAGAAACCAGTGGCGACTACACTGCGAGCCCGCAAAGAGGGCTATCCTCCGGCCGCGGAGCGTCCCTCAGACGTTCCCGGTCGTTTTCATTTCTGGCTCGAGCCGCTCGGCGACGTGCCGATCACAGACATCACCGACATCACCGACATCGCCGACCTCACTGCCGAGGCGGTCGACGAGGCCGTGATCAGGCTCGCTCAGCGAGAGTTGGCCGCAGGCCCGTACGCGCGGAAGTTGGCCTGCTCCAGGATGGCGGTCAGCAACGCTCGGTAGACGACGGTCTCGCTGCGGGGGCAGTCGTGCGTGCGCAGCGACTCGGCCAGACGGTCGAGCCGGCCGTATTGTCCGCCCTCCAGTTGCGACGCGTGGGCGAGCACGCACACCTCGGCCTCTCCCTCGGAGGCGACTTCGGGCAACTCGCCGCCCCAGGCCTGCGTGACCTATTGGATGGGGGACACCTCCATGCGCGGGCTGGCGATGGCCCCGAGAAACCTCATGCGCAGCACGTGCATCGGGGTTGGGCATCGTTGGCGAGCCAGCAGCGTCTGAACTTGCCGGTCTGTGACGCGGGCGGAAAGATGCTCCATGACCGTCTCAAGCTTCTCCCCAACCTCTGCTGCCCAGCCCCTGCTGACCGCTATCCAGCTCGGTCAGCTGCTGCGCGCCGCGCGCAAGCAGCGGGGCCTGACGCAGGCCGAGGTGGGTGCGCGGCTGGGTTTGAGCCAGAACCGCATCTCGCACCTGGAGGGCCACGCGGATGAGCTCAGCGTCAAACACTTGCTGACCTCGTGCGCCGTGCTCGGACTGGAGCTGAGCCTGACTCAGCGCTTGGCCATGGCGCCTGACGCCGGCCAGCGTGCACTGCCGCCGGGGTTCTCGGTCGAAGTGGCTGACAAGGTGCTGAGCGAGCTGCGGACCGCAGCCCGCGTCCTGGAGGTCATGCCAGCGGATTGAAACGCGGGCGCGGCAGGCACTCGGGGTCTCGGCAGCAGCTCGGAAAAGTTCTCCGCGAGCGCACAGAAGAGGTCGACGGCGCGTGGGTCGACCGAGGTATCGGTGGAACTGGCTGCACCCGGGCTGGAACGCGCTGCGCAAGCCACCATGACGAAGTCCCCGACATTTTCCCCCGAGGTCATTCGGGTAGCGCCAACCCAGCGCTCAGCCGGAAAGCCGGATCCGGTCACGTTGGAAGACTGTGGAAACGTCCAGATCGCCTGGTGAGCCACCCCACCATCAGACTGCCGTGATGCGCCGGCTCCCGTCCAGGCCCGCGGGCCGCGCCTACGCCGCAGCCCCGCGCTTCCGAGCCGGGTCTCGGTAAGGGTGCCACGCAACCCCGTCGGCAACTGTGCCAGAACTACAATGTAGCTACGTTGTAGCAGATGCACCGCCGTGTGCTGGAGGACTCCGTCCATGATGACCGTTGATCTTCGTTCCCGGGTCGAGCCTGAACTCAAGCGCGAAGCCGCGGCCGTCCTCAAGGCGGCCGGGCTGGACGTGAGCACGGCTATCCGCCTGTTCCTGCGCAGTGTGGTCGAGAAGGGCGGGCTGCCGATGGAGTTGCCTCGTGCCAACCCCGTCACGCTGGCTGCCATTCGGGACGCCAAGTCCGGCAAGACC
>Ga0172372_10000802_pt1 | contig 48150 bp, 37 predicted proteins | sample LakKiv5m_2_FD_114544 | JGI IMG/M metagenome (GOLD analysis project Ga0172372, IMG submission 114544) | Freshwater microbial communities from Kabuno Bay, South-Kivu, Congo - kab_092012_9.5m | ecosystem: Environmental > Aquatic > Freshwater > Lake | place: Democratic Republic of the Congo...
AGGAGGAGGAGACGGTTCACCGGCTCGCGGGCGAGGCGCTCTTTCTGAACGCCGTCGATCGCCGGCACGGCGAGGCCCGTCAGGATCGCGATCACGGTGAGCGCGACGACGAGCTCGACGAGGGTAAAGGCGCGGGGCGAAGCGAGAACCCTACCAGTTCCCGACATCGTCCTCGCTCTCGACCCCGTCTTCGCCGAGGGAAAAGAGATCATACTTTTTGTTGCTCTTGCTGGCGGGGAAACGGTATTGATAATCCGCTCCCCATGGGTCCTTCATCGGCTCCTCGAGATAAGCGCGCCAGCGCTCGGGCTGGGGCTCGCCGGTGGGGCGCTCGACGAGGGCGGCGAGTCCCTGCTCCTGAGTCGGGGGTTTGAAATAGTTGTTCCGCTCGTAGCTTTTCAGGGCCAGGTCGAGGGCTTGGATGTCGGACTCAACGCGCTGGTATTTCGCATCGTCGATGAAACCAATGATCAGGTAGATGCCTGATCCGGAGAGCACGGCGATGATGGTGATGACGATGACCAGCTCGACGAGGGTGAAGGCGGAGCGCCGGCGTTTCGGGGTGGCTTGGGAGGGCAGTTTCATCTGGAAAGGGTCAAGGCTGGGAGGTACGGAAAGGAAGGGTTCGTTCAACGGCTGCGGATGCCGGCCATCGAGCCGAAGATCGTGGTGATGACGCTGTAGGCCACGACCCCGACGATGGCGGCGACAATCACGAGCATGACCGTCGGAACCACGGTCGTCAATCGCGCGATGCGGACATCGAGATCCTCGTCGTATTTCGCGGCGGCCTTGCCGAAGGCTTTGCCAAGTTCGCCGGTCTGTTCGCCGATGGCGACGCGGTCGACGAGCTGCTCGGGAAAGGATCCGGTCTTTTCCATGGACCGGGCGAGGCTGGTGCCCTCCCCGACGTCGGCGACGACTCTCTCAAGGCGGGCGCGGATGTAGAGATTCGGCGTGCCACGGGTGACAAGGCGCAGTCCGTTTAGGAGTGGCACGCCGTTCGCAGCGAGGTTGGCCATGGTGTGGCAGAACTGGGCGTAGAAGCGGCCGAGGATGACGGGGCCGAAAGCGGGCATCCTCATCTTGTAGCCATCCCACCATTCGCGTCCGGCCGGTGTCGCGATGAGGACGCGGAAACCGACGGCGAGGGCCACGGCGATGGCGAGGATGAGCCACCACCACGCACCCATAAAGTCGGTGAATTTGATGAGCAGCTCGGTGATCAGTGGAAGCTCCGACCCGGTCTTTTCCATCATCTTGCTGAGCGAGGGCATCAGCACGGTGCTGAAGACGAAGAGCAGGACCATGCCCGCGAGCATGACGGTGATCGGGTAGATCATCGCCCCGAGGGTGCGGCGCTGCAGATGGTAGAGCTGCTTCAGGTTCACCACGAGCCGGCGCAGGATCTCGGGGAGAGAGCCGCTCGCCTCCCCGGCGGCGACGAGGCTCGCATAGAGCTCATCGAAGGAGGGTGAGGCCGTGGCGAGGGCCTTGGAAAAACGCGCTCCCTCGCGGATCTCCTCGCGCAGGCAGCCGGAGACTTCGCGGATCGAGGCGTTGGCCTGGCGTTCCTGGAGAATCTTGAGGGCCCGCTCGAGATTCATCCCGGCATCGAGAAGGTCGGCGAGTTCTTCGGTGAAAAGGACGAGCTCCTGCCGTTTCAGGCGGACGCCGCGGCGCGATTTGGCGGGAGCACCGGCTTTTCCGCCTCCCGTTTTGCCGCCTTTGCCGCCTTTGCCGAGTTTCCCGGATTTTCCCTGCACGGCCTCGGCCGCCTGATCGACGACGACGGGGGTAAGCGACTTCGCCTCGAGTTCGCGGTAGACATCGGCCTTGTTCCGCACCACGACGCTACCCGAAACTTTTTTCCCGGTCGGGTCGACGGCAGTGTAAGTGAAGGCGGGCATGGAGGAAGGATCACCAGTGAACCCCGCACGGCGGGCGATGTTTCCGATCATTTCACAGAATCCGGGCCACGGTCAAGGGGTGTCTGCGGCAGGTTAAACGGCTCTTTTCTGGCGAAGTTTGCAGAAAATCGCGCTTGCGCGCCTCCCGTCGCGATCCGATGGCATCGATGTTGCGTGGTTAGAGCCGCCCATGGAAACTGAAACCCTCTCGACCCACCAGAAAGCGCTCCAGATCAATCTTGATCCCGTCACCTACGGGGCCTTCGCCGAGATCGGAGCAGGACAGGAGGTGGCTCGCTGGTTTTTCCGCGTCGGTGGAGCCTCGGGGACGGTGGCGAAAAGCATGTCGGCCTACGACATGCTGGTGAGTGACGCAATCTACGGTCATGCCGAGCGCTACGTCTGCGAGCATCGCCTCCGCACCATGCTGGAGCACGAATGGAGCCTTCTCATCGAGCGACTCGACGGCACCCGCGGCGATCAATCGCGCTTTTTTGTGTTCGCGAACACCGTCGCGATCCGGAACTATGCCGGCACGAACGAGGCTCACGGCTGGATGGGGATCCGTTTCCAATCGTCTCCGCGCGAGGCACCCTCGACCGTGATCGCTCACGTCCGAATGTGGGATCGGGAGGCCATCCTCCAGCAGGAGGCCCTCGGCATCGTCGGGGTGAACCTGATTTTCGCCGCGACCCAGCAAGGGGCCGACTCGCAGACGATCATCGCCTCGCTCGCCGACGGCCTCTCCACCAACCGGATCGAGGTCGACATGATCAAGTTCGACGGTCATTCCTTTGGCGATGTCGACAACCGGCTCATGAGTTTCCGGCTCGTCGAGCACCAGTTGACGAACGCAGTCCTTTTCTCTCCCTCCGGGGTGGTCCAGCCCTCGGAAATCCTTCGAAAAAAGGCCGTCCTGACGATGCGGGGCCGGTTTCACCCCTTCACCCTGACCCATGCCGACATGCTCCAGTGCGCCCGGGCCCAGTTCGCGCAAGATCCGGCGAACGCGGAGAAGGAGTTCATCACCCTCGCCGAAATCCCGCTGAACGTGCTGCAACACGAGAGCAAAACGAACGATGCCGACCTTCTCGCCCGTCTCGACGTGCTCGCCGCTCTCGGGCAAAACGCGCTGATCACGAACTACAGCGACTACTTCCGGCTCAGCTCCTACTTCCAACGCTACACCCGAGAGATGATCGGCCTCGCCCTCGGGATGACAGAGCTTTCCGCCCTTTTCACCGAGTCGAATCATGAACACCTCGACGGCGGCATCCTTGAAGCCCTCGGACGTCTTTTCAAAAGCGGAGTCCGCCTCTACCTTTACCCAAGGCGCGACATGACTTCCGGCGTGCTCGTCACGGCAAAAAACTTTCAAGTGGCTCCGGGCCTGCGCGGCCTCTACGATTATTTGCTCGAGAATCGGCTCCTCATCGGACTGGCGGGGTGGGAGGAATCGGCTGTCGGGCTCGCCACCCAGCTCGTCGAGGCCAAAATCCGGGCTGACGAACCCGGCTGGGGGGAGTTTCTGCCCGCAGGAACGGCCGACCTCCTTCGGCGACATGGGTCGTTTGGCCTCTCTCAATCCTGAGAGTTTTAAAATTTCGTCTGCAATTTTTCTGGACGACCGAGGTCTCTCTGTGCATCCTCGCGAGAAGACCCCGACCAGACCATGCACCGTTACCTTCCCTTCCTTCCCGTTGCGATTACGGCACTGGCGAGCTGGTTGCTCGTCCAAGCGGCGGAGGAAAAGACACCAGGGCCTCTGAAAGTCCTCCTCGTCCTCGGTGGTTGCTGTCACGATTATGAGACGCAACAAAAACTTTTGAAGGCAGGGATCGAGTCGAGAATCGATGCGGTGGTGGACATCCAATTCAACCCCAGCAAGGGCACCGACGCGACTTTCGCGATCTATGAAAAGGATGACTGGGCGAAGGGCTACGACGTCGTGATTCATGACGAATGCTCAGCCTCGGTCACGGACGCCGCCTATGTGAATCGTATCCTTGCCGCCCATCGCGACGGAGTCCCCGCAATAAACCTCCACTGTGGCATGCACAGCTACCGTTGGGGCAACTTCAAGGAAGCCGTCAAGACCGGCGACGACAACGCGGCTTGGTATGAGATGATCGGAGTCCAGTCGACCGGCCACGGTCCGCAGTCGCCGATCACGATCACCTACTCCGACGCCGTCCATCCCGTGACAAAGAATCTCGAGGGATGGACCACGATCAACGAGGAGCTCTACAACAACGTCCAGATCTTCGCGACGGCCAAAGCCCTCGCCACCGGCAAGCAGGTGCAAATGCCGCGGACGAAGAAGGGAGAAACCCCCGATCCCAACGCCAAAGGAACCGAGGTCGAAGCGGTGGTGGCCTGGACCAATCACTACGGCCCGAACAAAACCCGCATTTTCAGCACCACGATCGGTCACAACAACGAGACCGTCGCCGATGACCGCTACCTCGAACTCGTCACCCGCGGCATCCTGTGGGCGACGGGCCGGATCGAGTGAATCGGGGCCTCACTCCTTCACCCGGAGCACCGCAAACACCGGTCGGTGATCGGAAGCTGAATCCTCCGCGAGCACTTTTGTCTCCAAGACCTCAGAGGGATCGCCCTGCCGGTAGAAAATGTAGTCGATCCGCGATTTCGGATCTTTCGACGGCACGGTCGGCGCCGCCTCCGCGTCGACCGCGTTCGTCCACTTGGAAAGCAGCACCTTCATCGGATCGGAGTTGGGCACAGCGTTGATGTCTCCGGCTAGGATCGTCGGGATCTTCTCATTCTCCACGCCGAGATAACGATTCACCGCCTCGGCCTCGGCGACGCGATCCGCCTCGACGTTGTGCTGGAAGTGCGTGCTCACAAAGCGAACATCTTTTCCACCCGGGGTCCTCACCGTCACCGCGACAAAACCCCGCGGATAGGTCGTCAGTTCGGGAGTGGCTTCGGTATAGGGAAGGGGCTGGTTCCAGACACGAGTGACGGGCAGCTTGGAAAGGATCGCGTTGCCAAAAAGACCGCCTTCGTAGTGCTGGGTGGGACCGTAGTAAACGCCGAGCCCGGTCAGTTTACCCAGCTCCTCGGCCTGGTGGACCTGACCAGACCTTCGCACCATCACATCGACTTCCTGCAGGGCAACGAGGTCGGGATCGACCGCCTTGATCACTTCGGCAAGACGTTTGAGATCGTAGACCCCATCGTTTCCCTGCCCATAGTGGATGTTATAGCAGAGGATGCGCAATTCACCCTCTCCGGCCCGGGCGGAGGTAATGCCGAAGAATGGAGAGGCCATCAAATGAAGGAAAAAGCGCCGGTTCATTCGTTGATGCTTCGGCAAAGCACGAAGAAACGGAAGCCGAAACCACTCGCGATCGAAGCGCGATGACGTCAGTCCGAAATCACTCCAGCACCAGCGGAATCGTCAGCACGACGTCCGCATCAACGATTTTGAAAGCGCAGTCCTTGAAGTCCGGCTTGCCCTTGGGAATCTCCCTGATCACCGAGAACGCGAGCGGCTCCTTTGGTAGGCCGAGGAAATTCCGGTCGAGCTCCCCATTTCCGTTCAGATCCTGGATCACGGCGATGGCGTAGGTGCCGGGTCGGAGTCCCTCGATCGTCGTGTTCACGTCATCGCCCGAAGTGAGGGGGATTTTGGGAGAGATGGCGAGAGGTTCATCAGTGAACGAAACCTCCGAATCGTAGAGCCCGATCAAAAGGTTCCCTTTGGCACCGGGTAGGTTGGTGACCGTGACGGTCAGGGCGTAAGACTCCTCCTGCGTCAGCCCTGATCGGATCAGGAGGAAGAAAATCGCCAGAGTCGGTAGAATCGAAAACAGCCTCATTCCGGGAATCTCGCCCCAATCCGGCACCGTTCAACTCCCATCCTGGATTGCACTTCCGGCGCTGGCTGCGCGATTTCGGTATTGTCGAGCCGGGCGAATCCCGATACGATTCAAGATCATGAACCCCCTCCTTGCCCTCTCCGCTGTCGCGTTGAGTCTCGTCTGCCTCTCTTCATCCGCCAACGAGCTAACTGCCGAGCAGATCCAATCGCTCAAGGCCAGGCTCAAAGCGCTCAAGGACAATCTCGAGACTCACATCACTTCCCGGAACGTCTCGGCAGGCCAAGCCTTTGCCGCCGCCGCCGCCGATCCCCGGGCCGCCGTCGAGCTTTACCTGAATTGTGTCAAGATGGTCGAATATGATCGGGAAGGCCGTCCCGAAGCTGATTTCCGTGCCTGGCGCGAAAACCAGGCCGATCGCATCAAGGATCCCCAATTCATCACCTCGCTTCAGCAGCAGCTCCGCTACCTCACCCTGAGCTGTCAGGCCGCCGAGTCCGATGACAAGGCCAAGATCTTCGGTGCCCTCATGGCCTACGTCGATTCCCTCAGCAACCTTAGCGAAATGCCGACCGGAGCGGTGACCCAGTCAGTCGCCAATTCCGTCTTCGCCAAGGCCTACTATCTCGAGCGGCTGCTTGGTAACACGGAAAACTGGGAGCCCGTGCCCATCAACATCGCCGGTATCTACAGCCGCACGATCATGCCCTACCTCCGCGACAAGGATCCCGCCTCGCTCATGAACGCCTGGGACAAACGCATCGAACAACAAGGTCGCCTTGTCACCATGCTCGAGGAAAAGAAAGACGAGGAACTCCGGGGCCTGAACCGCGACGAGGAGCGGAGGGCGCGCAATAATCAGACCAACCAGGGAGGAGCACTCGGCGAGCACTCGAAGGAAGAGTTCACGCAGAAGACCCTGCCACAACTCCAATGGGGCAAGCTGAAGGACCTGTTCCAATATGTCGACGAGGTGAACGGAGCCAAAGCGATGCTCGATTTCGTCGAAGCGAACCTCAAGCACGAGCTTGGCGAGCAATTCTATGCCGAATTCGAGGAACTCGTCATTGCCGCCCAGGGAGTCGGATCGGCCCGCCTGCCCGGCACGCTGGCTCCCGGCGAGAGCAATTTGCCCACCCAGTGAGGTGCCGCCGATGAAACCCTCCGCCCTCGCCATTCTGGCCGCCTTCTCCGTCGGCACGCTCAGCGATGCCGCCGACGCCCCGCTGAAAACCCTCGAGATCGGAGCGATGGCGCCCGATTTCAACCTGCCTGGCGTCGATGGCACCCAACACCGACTCTCCGATTACGCTGATGCCGAACTCCTCGCGGTTCTCTTTCTCTGCAACCACTGCCCCAGCGCGCAGGGAGCCGAGTCGAGGGTGAAGGCGCTTGTCGAGCAATATCGTGACAAGGGCCTCAAAATCGTCGCAATTTCCCCGAACGATCCGAAATCCGTTCGCCTCAACGAGCTGGGGTATTCGCTCTACGGTGACTCGCTCGAGGAGATGAAACGCCATGCCGAGCGCTACGAGTTCACTTTCCCCTACCTCTACGATGGCGAAACCCAGTCAACTGCGCGAGCCTACGGTGCCACCGCGACGCCGCACCTCTTCCTCTTTGACCGCGGGCGAAAACTGCGCTACACCGGCCGCCTCGATGATTCCCGCTACGGCGATCCCGCCACGATCACGAAACACGACGCCCGCGAGGCGATCGAAGCGCTCCTCGCCGGCCAACCCATCGCAGAGCCCGTCACCCGAGCCCACGGTTGCTCCACCAAATGGGCCGAAAAACGGCACCTCGTCGAAGACGACAACGCGAAGTTCCTCGCCAAGGAAGTCACCGTGGAAGAGATTGATCATTCCGGCGTTGCTGCTCTGCGGAAAAATGCGACCGAGAAATACCGCATCGTCAATCTTTGGGCGACCTGGTGCGGTCCCTGCCTTGCCGAGATGCCCCATCTCGTGGAGATCGGACGCCAGTTTGAAACGCGCGAGGTCGAATTGATCACGATCAGCACCGATGATGCCGACGCCATTGGAAAAGTCGGCACGCTCGCAAAACGTTTTCATGCCGCCATGCCTGATCTCGTTGCCGCTTCGGTCGCCGAGGAGGGACGTCGCACCAACAACTACCTCTACCTCGGCAGCACCGACTCCCTCGCCGAGGCGCTCGATCCCGATTGGCAGGGGAGCCTGCCCCACACCGTCGTGATTGCTCCCGATGGCGGAATCCTTCATCGATTCTCCGGCGAAGTCGATCCCCGGGAGCTCCGCGAGGCTCTTGTCGGAACGCTCGGCCGCTGGTATTCGCCGGAGTGATCCAGTGGTCGGCACCGCACTTTCCATCGATCCGAACCGCCAGCCCAAACCCCGCCGCCGCGGGATCCTGAAGCTCGCCCTGCGGGCCGAGAAGGTCTATGACGCAGTTCACCGCCTCCTCGCGCGCCTCACGGGTCGACTCGGAAAACCGATGGTGGTGGAGGTTTACCACGCGACCCGGCACTCGGGCGGAGTCTCAGTGAAGGGGCGGACGCTGCTCGCACGCACTTGGCCGCACCCGTGCGCGAATGATCCCGCCCTCGTCAATCTCTACCACATGCTTCGCCGCTGGTGCACTCCGGAGCGTCCCTACTCGCTCGTGCGCTTGAGCGCCGGAGGCAACTCGATTGAGAAACGAACCGACCGAGAAGGGTATTTCGAAATCGACCTGCCGCCCGAGATCGTGCATTCCGACGAATTGAAAATCGAGCTCCCCGAATCCCGGATCTCCGCACCGGCAACCTGGCCGATCGCGTTGCCGGCGCGAAATCACGACCTCGTCATCCTGAGCGACGTCGACGACACCGTCCTCGTCACCCACGCGGGAAAGATCCTGCGGATGATCGCAACGACGCTGCTGGGCAATGCCCTGACCCGTCAGCTTTTTCCGGGAGTAGCGATCCTCTATCGCCATCTCCGTCACGGTCCCGTGCCGGAGGACGGGCATCTCAATCCGATCGCCTATGTCACCAGCTCTCCTTACAATCTCCACGGCCTCGTCAGTCACGTCTTTGAGATCAATGGTCTTCCTTCCGGACCCTTTTTCATGACCGACTGGGGCCTTGATGAGGACAAGTGGCTCAAGCGCAATCATCGCGATCACAAGCTCCGGGCGATTCGTCAGGTTCTCTCCTGGTATCCTGACAAACCGGCCATACTCTTTGGCGACACCAGCCAGCACGACGTGCCCATCTACGTCGAAGCGGCCCTCGCGCATCCCGACCGCATCGCCATGATCCTGATTCACCGGGTCAGCTGCGGCAAGCGGCTCGGTCTGCTCCTCGAGGAGGCCTCGAAGCTTGAAGGACATCCGACAGCGATTCACTTCTTCGATTCCCATGCCGGAGCCGCCGAAGTCCTCTCCGACGCAGGCTGGATTTCGAGACCCCAGCGAGACGAAGTGATCAACGATTCGCCTCCGTTGGCCGGAAGGTAAGGACGACCCGGAACCGATGGTTGAAGGGCTCATGCTCGAGCCACGGCTCTTGGAAGAGATAAAAGCCTCTCGCCTCGTAGAAGACAATTTCTTCGCGGATGCGAGCCTCCAGCATCTCAAAGTCCGTGGTGTCATCCACCCAATCCATGCGGCGGCTGAGACGGCGCTCGACCGCACAGAAGCGCGAGATGATGCGATCCTCGACGTCTTGGATCCGGGAGAGTGCCTTGCTGCGGTTCATGGAAGTGACTTACGAATCTGGCCGCTTCCTTGGCTCACTCTTTCTCCCGCCCGGCCATCAACCGTTCAACCAATCCGGTGATCCGCTCCTCCACCGTCTCCGTGAACGGGGCGCGATGACCGTATTCCCACATCCCCAGCCCACCCTCGTAACCCCCTTCCTTCAGAACCCGGAGCGAAGGCACGTAACAAAACAGGTCGTTGTTGTAGCCGCTCACCCAGACCTTGTTCCATCCGTAAGCCTCTTTGAACTTCAGCGAATAATCGACCACGGTCTCACCGGTCAGGGCGATGAAGGTGAGCCCTTCTCCGAAACGCCAGGCCTGCACCGGATACTTCAACGACCCCGGAGGCTCGCCCAGGGTCTCGTATTGGCGGATGAAATGCTCGAACTCCCTCCGGGGCATGCCGTTGAGATTCGGAACGCGTTCCTTCAACTCGGCGAGCGGCAATCCCAGCTCGAGATCGAGGGTGACCTCGCCCATCGCGACCCCCAGAGGTCCTGACAAAGACCCCATCGGTCCGGCCAGGACCTGGTTGACCGCCTCGGCGAGAATCAGTCCGTAGCGCTCCGCGAGCGAGACCGCCTCGGCCTCCCTCCCGCGGATGCGCGGCAGCGGATTCGCGTCGCCGCCGCAATTCTGCACGAACATCGCCACCGATCCCGGATTCGACCTCTCCAGCTCCGCCTGGGCGAACCCCGCATAATCGCCATTGAGACTGAGCCCCCCGAGCGCCGTGGTATGGCAGGAATAACCGAAGACGATGCCGCGCAGGCGATCTCCGCTCCGCACCGCGAGCACCGGCACATCCTGGTCGACCGGACCTGGCAGGGCGCGACTCTCCGGACCACGCGAGCGGCGCCGGTTCACCGAGACTCCAGCAAGCCCCAGGTCATAGGAGAGCTCCGCAGGAGCAAGATCGGCAAGGGCCGCCGCGATGACCCGCTCGTAGGCCCGATACACTTGCTCCGTGTAGCGATCCTTCGCCGCCGCTTCCTCCGGAGTGAACTCATAATAGAGCCAAAGCACGTCTTCCGTCACGGGACCGCTGTGATTGTGCGAGGTATTGAGAATGAGCCGTTCCCTCGGCAAAGCATGTTGCTCCTTCGCCGATCCGGCGATGCGTGTGATCATCTGGTCACTAAGACCGACGAGATCAGCCGCGACCATCACCGACGTCGCACCCGATTCATCGCGCAGGGCGAGCGCCTTCAGCCAGAGCGGATGATCTACCCGCTGTGACATCCGCGTTTTGCCGCCATAGCCGGCGAGAGGGACCGATTCGGACGGAGTGATGTCGACTTTGGCGAGACCTGCCTCCCAGGCGCAGACAGGGAAGGCAACGGCCGAGAGAAAAAAGAAAAGAATGCGGTTCACCAACCAAAGCATGCCGGAAACCTCCACGTCCGAACAAGTGACGCGAACGAGCCAACATCGGCGCTGACCTCACCGGGGATTTCTGTCAGGCTAACCGTGCATGAACCGTTTTGCCTTGCCCGTCATCAGCTTCGTTCTGGCCTGCCTTTCCCCCGCCCGCGCCGAGCCGAACAAAGACCGTCATGTCATCCTCATCAGTATCGACGGATTCCCCGCCTATCTCTGGAACGATCCGACCTTGCAGGTGCCGAATCTCCGCAAGCTCGCTGCCGAGGGTGCCTCGGCCAAAGCGATGACGGTGAGCAACCCCACGATCACCTGGATCAACCACACCACGCTTGTCACCGGAGTCGAGCCGCGCAAACACGGCGTGCTCTACAACGGCCTCCTGATCCGCAAAGACGGCGTGCCGCCCGTGATCGAACAATGGGCCGACAAGTCGCGCATGGTCTTCGTGCCGACGCTCTACGATGTCGCGCATCAAGCCGGCCTCACCACGGCCGAATCCGACTGGGTCGCGATCACCCGCCCCGGCACGGTCAACTGGAGCTTCGCCGAATTACCGAAACTGGAAGAGCCCGTCGTCCAAGAAATGATCACCGCCGGCGTCGCGACCGAGGAGGAAATCGGCTGGATGCAGATGGGACCGAACCGCAAGGGCGTCGCTTTCCTTGACGCGATGTGGACGCGGGCGGCCATCCACCTCTTTGAAAAACACCGACCGAACCTTCTCCTCTATCATACCCTCAACACCGACGCCACCCATCACACCTACGGGCCACGCAGCGGTCCCGGCTATACCGCTTTGGAGCTGGCCGACCGCTACGTCGGCGACCTTCTCGCCGCCGTGGATCGCACCGGGCTTCGCAAAAAGACCACCATCGTCGTGGCCACAGATCACGGGTTCAAAAAGGTGACGAAATTCGTCCAGCCCAACGTGGCCTTGAAAAAAGCCGGACTCGCGCGCGGACTCGGCCCCACCATTTCCTCCTGCGACGCCTATGTCATGGCCCAGGGAGGCATGGCCTTCGCCTACGTGACGAACCCGGCGCGTCATGCGGAATTGCTGCCCCAATTGAAGGAGATGTTTTCGGAGATGGAAGGCGTCGCCGAGGTCATCGACGGCGAAGACGGCCACCGCCGTGGCATGCCCGAGCCGGACGAAAACGCCGGAATGGGCGACCTCATCCTCTACGCAGCCGAGGGCTACGCCTTCCGCAAGGAAGTCACCGGAGAGGACGTCGTCATTCCCGCGGCGAACTACGCCGGCACCCACGGATACCTCAGCTCCGACCCCGAGCTCGATGGCCTCTTCATCGCCAGCGGAGCCGGCATCAAAAAGGGAGTCATCCTCGACCGGGTCCGCAATCTCGACGTCGCGCCGACTCTAGCGAGAGTGTTGGGAGTCACCTTGCCCGAAGTCGATGGGAAGGTGCTCTCGGAGATTCTCGAGGAGTGAAGGAGTTGGAGTTCCTTGCACGGTTTCGCTCCGGGTAGGATCGAATCACCCATGAAGACGAATCGCTTCAAGGGATCCGAGGACGACGCGAAGCTCATTCCATACCCGGCCCGCTGCGAACCTCCCGGCGGCTCTCCGAAGTTCCATGGACGACCTGCTCGAGTCAACGGGCTGGCTGCCCGGGGTTGGTCGCTCCTCTCGAACGTCTCCGTGCCGCATCGGGATTCGTCAACGAGCGACAGACCATGTCCCCGCAAAACCGGGGAAACGGGTTCGTCACCCTTTCAAGACGGAGAAGTCCGCAAGGGACAAATAGAGGATCACCACGAAGGCAACGATGCCGAATCCGAGGGGCTTCGCCCATTTCCACGGGGTGAGATCGACGTCGCCACTGTGGTGGTGCGCCCAATCCCGCGGGAGCGGGTTCACCTTGCTCATCACAAACTGGAACAGCATCAAAGTCGCGAAGACGATGCCGATGAAGTGGAACCCGTGCACTTTTTCCGCCCATCCGGAGAAAGGCGCCACGAAGTAACCGAGGATGAGGATCGCACATCCCGCCACGAGCGAGATATTAGCCGCGAGCGCCCCGGCCCGCTTGAAAAGGAATCCCGCCAACACCACCGCGAAGATGGGGATGAAATAGAGGGCGTTCATTTTCTGGAGATATCCGAAGATGCTCTCCTGTCCCGCGAGGAGCGGAGCGGCGCACATCGCGAGAATCGCGATGACGGTGCCGACGAGTTTGCCGTTGTTGATGACTTTCGTTTCATCGACGACCTTGTGTTTGAAGAGCTCCTTGTAGACACCGAGCGAGAAAAGTGTCGCCGTCGAATTCAGGGCGGAATTGAAAGAACTGAGGATCGCGCCCACCATCACCGCCGCGAAGAATCCGACGAGCCACTTGGGGAGAACATCGCTGACGAGTGTGCCATAGGCATGATCGGGCTTGAAGCCTTCGCGCTCGCCATAGAGGTGGAACGCGAGCACGCCCGGAAGGACGAGCACCAGCGGCGCCAACACCTTGAAGATCCCGGCGACAAGGACGCCCTTCTGCCCCTCGGCCAGATTCGTCGCGCCAAAGGTCCGCTGGATGATCTGCTGGTTGGTTGTCCAATAGAAGAGATTCAGCAGGAGCACGCCGCTGAAGAGGGTCGAGAAGGGAACCGAAGAGCCTTTGCTTCCGAGCGAATTGAACTTCTCCGGGTGGGCCTCCTTCACCTTTGCGAGTGAATCGAGGAGCCCGCCATCGCCGATCGCATTCAAAGCGAAAACCGTGATCATGATCGACCCGACGAGCAGCCCGAAGCCGTTCAGAGTGTCCGACACCGCCACCGTGCGCAGTCCACCGAAGATCGCATAGATGGATCCGACGACGCCGATGAACCAAACCGTGACCCAGAGCAGGGTCGTGTCACTCTTGATCCCGGTGAGGGTCTTCAAGTCGAGAATGCCCATCAGTCCCGTCGCGCCCGAATACAGGATGATGGGCAGGAGAATCACGGCATAGGCGAGGATGAAGATGAAACTCGTGATCGAGCGCGTCTTCGCGTCGAAGCGCTTTTCGAGAAACTCCGGAATCGTGGTGATACCGCTGCGGAGGTATTTCGGCAGGAAATAGAGCGCCATGATCACGAGCGAAGCTCCGGCGATGACCTCCCAGGCCATCACACAGATGCCGTCCTTGAAGGCCGATCCGTTGAGCCCGACGAGCTGCTCCGTCGAAAGGTTGGTCAGGAGCAGCGACCCCGCGATGTATCCTCCCGTGAGCGTGCGCCCCGCCAGAAAATATCCCGTCGAGGTTCCATGGTCATCCTTGCGGGTCAGGATCCAGGTGAGCACCCCGACCAGCGCGGTGAAGAAAAGAAAAGTGAGAAGAGTCATCGGACAGACGTCGGAGATCGGAAATCAAAAGTGAGGGTTCGGGGCACTGAGGAGGTCGGAGTGAAGCCGAACCGGGCGCACCCTTTTCACTCCGCCGTGAAGGCATGCACCATCTTGTGATAATAGGTTTCGCCGGGGCGGAGCACCGGCGAAGGCGCCTTGGGATTGTTCGGCGCGTCGGGGTAGTTCTCGGTTTCGAGGCAGAGGGCGGTGCGGTGCTGGTATTTCACTCCGGCTTTTCCGGTGGTCGTGCCATCGAGGAAATTGCCCCCGTAGAACTGCACCGCCGGTTGGTTCGTGGCGAGCGTCAGGGTGCGTCCGGTCTTGGGATCACGCACGCGAGCGGCCCTGACCAATTCGCCTTCGGGAGTGCCGTTGAGAACCCAGGCATGGTCGTAGCCACCTGCGAGCTTGAGCGCTTCGTGGTCGGCGTCGATGCGTTTGCCGATCACGGTGGGCCCAAGGAAATCGAGTGGTGTCCCCGCGACCGGAGCCAGTTCGCCCGTGGGGATGAGGCCCGCGTTGGTCGCAAGATAGCGGTCCGCGTAGATCGTCATCTCTTGATCGTTGATGCTCGTGGTCGGGTCGCCGCTGAGATTCCAGTAGGTGTGGTGGACGAGGTTGAGCACGGTGGGCGCCTTCGTCGTGGCCTTCGCCTCCCAGACAAGCTCATTTCTCTCCGTGAGGGTGTAGGTGACCTCGACGCTGAGTTCTCCGGGATACCCTTCCTCGCCGTCGGCACTGGTGTAGGCGAGTTTCACCCCGCTACCGGTCCCGCCGGTGAACCCCTCGCCCTTCCAGAGCTTCTTGCAGAAACCCTCCTTACCCCCATGCAGGGCGCAGGGCATGCCACCCGGGTCATTGTTGGTGACGAGCGTGTATTCCTTGCCGTCGAGAGTGAACTTGCCGTTGGCAATGCGGTTGCCGAATCGTCCCACCGTCGCGCCGAAGTAGGAACTATTCGCAAGCCAACCGTCGAGGGTGTCGTAGCCGTGGGTGACATCGGCGACTTTTCCGTCTTTGTCAGGAGCCTTGAGAGAAACGAGGATGGCTCCGTATTCGGTCACCTTCGCCTCCATGCCGGCGCCGTTGGTGAGCGTCCAGACTTTTACCTCGCGACCATCGGGCATCTTGCCGTAAACGGCTTCGGACATACCGGCTCGGGCGACGTGGGGTAAAAGGGTGCTCATCAGGATCAGGATGGGAAGGAGGAAGTTGGTTTTTTTCATGCGGGTGGCGGAGATTCAACAGCAAAAAGGCGGGCTCCGTCAACGGCGGAGGTGACAAAAGCATCGGGCTTTCGTCCAAAACGGTCGGCAAAGGCCGATTCAAGATGTTCGCGGAGCGCTGCGGCAGATTCCCGGCGGACCAGGGAAATCGTGGAACCACCGAAACCTCCACCCGTCATGCGGGTGCCGACATGGCCCATGGCCGAGCCAGAGGCATAGGCCGCCGCGACGAGGCAGTCGAGCTCGGCACAACTTACCTCGAAGTCGTCACGCAACGACTCGTGCCCCTCGCGCAGGAGACGCCCGAGAGTATCGAGATCTCGCGAAACGAGGGCTTCGACAAAATCGTGCACCCGCTTCATTTCGGAAACGGCATGACGGGCACGGCGAAAGAGCGTTTCCCCGAGCCGCACTCGGCCCGCCTCCACCTGGGAGAGTTCGAGATCGCGAAACGAGTCCACCCCGAGCAGGGCCAGCGCGGCCTCGCACTGCTCCCGTCGCTGCCGGTATTTGCCATCGCTGAGAGCATGCTTCACTCCGGTATCGGCCACGAGAATGACGAGGTCTCCCGGCAACGGCACGGACCGGGTGGAGAGATCACGGCAATCGAGAAGCAAGGCGTGCCCCGCTTTCCCCGCCCCCACGGCCAGTTGGTCCATGATTCCACAGGGCACTCCCGCAAACCGATGCTCGGCTCGCTGGCAGAGGAGGGCGCGATCGCGGACAGTTCCGGTGATCCCGGAGAGGGCTTCGACCACGAGAGCCGTTGCGGTCTCGAGTGCGGCGCTCGCACTCAGCCCCGCCCCGGCGGGAAGGTCGGCGTGAATGACGGCGCGGAATCCCGGAATTTCCGCCCCCGCATCTCGATAACCAGCGATAACCCCGAGCAGGTAGTTCAGCCAGCGTTCCGATTTCCCCTCGCGGGGGCGGATCTCGTTTGCCCCGACACGCACCGTTTCGCCGAAGCCCGCCCGCACCGGGACGAACTCGAATCCTTCGTCACCCGTGGCGGCGGCCTCAATCACGAGGCGGCGGTCAATCGCGACCGGCAGCACCCAGCCTTCGAGGTAGTCGATATGCTCGCCGATGAGATTGACGCGTCCGGGTGCAACGGCAGTCACTGAGGGTGGCGCGCCGAAATGCCTCTCGAATTCCCCAACGCGGTCCATCCGGCGAACCTAGTGGGGGATCGAACCGCTGCAAGGACTTCGTTCTGGTCTGCTCGGTTTCATCGCGGGGCAGTTTTCACCTCAGGAACTCAGCCTTCATCGAGAGCGATGGCTCGTCATCGCGTCAGTCGGGGCTCCCTCGCGAGACTTGCGTTTGAGCGCGAAAGCATCGACGCTGAGGTCCGGCGCAGTCCGCAACTGCGACTCAACGGAGCGCCGGGGTCGTATCCCCTCCATGAAACGTTTTTTCAGTGCCACCCTGCCGCTCGCCATCCTCGGCGCCTGCGTCTACGCGGCCTGGTGGTTCATCTCGAACCGCCCCGAGACCCCGACGATGGAGGCACCTCCCGCGGTGGTTCGGGTGGAAGGCACGAAATTGCAACGTCAGACCTATCCGGTGCAAGTCCGTTCCCAAGGCACCGCACAACCGCGCACCCGCAGTATCCTTCTCCCAGAAGTCGCTGCCAAAGTCCTCGAGGTGAGCCCTTCCTTTCGTCCTGGTGGCTTTTTCGATAACGGGGAAATACTCCTGAAGCTCGATCCGGTCGATTACGAAACGGCTCTCGTTGTCGCCAAAGCCACCCTCGCCCAGGCAGAGGTCATTCTCGCCGAGGAGAGCGCAAAGGCCGGGCAGGCGAGGGAGAATTGGCGCGCCCTCGGCAAGACAGGAGAACCCGGCGGGCTCGCCCTGCGCCTCCCCCAACTCGCCAAAGCCGAGGCCGACGTCGCGGCCGCAAAAGCCGGAATCGCCCAGGCCGAGCGCGACCTCGAGCGCACCGTGATACGCGCTCCCTACGACGGACAGGTCCTCGAGCAACTCGTCGATGTCGGTCAATATGTGAACGAGGGCACCTCGCTCGGCCAGATTTTTGCGGTCGATTATGTCGAGATCCGCCTCCCGCTGCCCGAGCATGAGATGCAGTTCCTCGCCCTCCCCGAGCGCTACCGCGATGGCGAGTCCCCCATCGAAGGCGCTTCGGTCACGCTTCACTCTGTTGCCGGAGGAAAAGCCGCCTCATGGGACGGCTTCCTCGTGCGGGTCGAAGGTGCGATCGACGAATCAACCCGCCAGATCACCGCCGTGGCCCAGGTGAATGATCCCTACGCGAAACGCGCTGACGGCCATCCTCCGCTTCGCATCGGGCAATTTCTCGAAGCGGAGATCAAGGGCGAGATCCTCACCGACGTCTTCGTGATTCCGCGTCGGGCGGTGCGCGCGGGCAACGAAATTCTCCTCATCACCGCCGAGAACAAACTTCGCCGAGTCACCGTCGATCCCCTCATCGCCGATGCCGAGAAACTCGTCGTCGCGGCGGAAACCGGCACGGCACCGAAGGAGGGTGACGTGCTCTGCCTTACCCCGATTCCCTTCGCCGCCGAGGGTGCCACGGTCCTGCCCCTGATCGACGGCGTCATGGAGACCACCCAAGGTCCGGGCCCCGGACAAAACCGCGGCGGTGGCGACGACCAGGCCAAGGGGGGCACTCCGATCGAAGCCAAAGCGCCGCCCGCCGCTCCCGGCGAGCCTCCCCGATCCTCCTGAGCCGCCATGATCGCCTGGTTCGCCCGGAATGGCGTCGCCGCCAACCTACTGATGCTCTCCGTGATGGTCGCGGGCATCTGGACCTTGGCCAATGACAAGATCCCCCTCGAGGTCTTTCAAGATGTGCCGTCGCGCTTCATTTCTGTCAACGTCCCCTACCCCGCCTCGTCACCCGATGAGACCGAGGAAACCATCGTGCTGAAGATCGAGGAGGCTCTCCAGCCCGTCGGTGGCATCAAGCATCTCAATTCCACCGCCAGCAGCAGCGGCGGCACGGTTTTCATCGAGGTGAACGAAGAGGTCGATCCCCGTGAAGTGATGGAGGACGTGAAGATCCGCGTTGATGCGATCCCAAATTTTCCCGCCCTCGCCGAAAAGCCCATCATCCAGCTCGACGATTCCTTCCACTCCGTCATCACCGTCGTCCTGAGCGCCGAGATGGCGGAGAAGGACCTAAAGCGACTTGCCGAGCAAACTCGCGACGAGCTCTCCGCCCTTCCGGGAATCTCCCACGCCGAGATCGCCGGCGTCCGCAACGAGGAGATCGCCATCGAGATCCCCGAGGCGGCCCTGCGGAAATACCAACTCAGCCTCGAGACCATCAGTCAGGCGATCCAACAATCGGCCATCGACCTCCCCGCCGGTGTCGTCCAGACCGAGGCCGGCGACGTCTCCATTCGCACCCGTGGTCGTGCCTACACCGGCGACGACTATGCCCGCGTCCCCGTCCTCACCCGTCCCGACGGATCAAAACTCATGCTCGGCGAGATCGCCAAAATCCTCGACGGGTTCACCGAGAACCCCCTTATCGTGAAGCTCAACGGCAGCCCCTGCGTCATGATCACGGTCATGCGCGAGGGAAGGCAAAACGCGATCACCATCGGCGACCGGGTCAAGGAATACATCGAGTCTTCGAACGCCATCCTGCCCGACGGCGTGAGGCTCGACTACATCAACGACCGCTCCAAGATCGTGAAGGGGCGCATCGATCTCCTCCGTCAAAATGCGCAGAGCAGCCTCATTCTCGTTTTCCTCTGCGTGGGACTCTTCCTCCGGCTCGAAGCGGTGATCTGGGTCGGCGTTGGCATGGTGATGAGCTTCCTCGGCGCCTTCGCGCTGATGCCCTACCTCGACATCACGATCAATCTCTCCTCGCTGATGGGATTCATCCTCGTCCTAGGAATCGTCGTCGATGATGCCATCGTCATCAGCGAAAGCTGCGACTCCTATCGGCAGCAGGGCCTCAGCCCACTCGACGCCGCGATCCAGGGAACCAAGCGCATGGCCGTGCCCATCACCTTCGGAGTGCTGACGACCGTGTGCGCCTTTCTTCCCATGGCTTTCGACTCCTCGGACTGGGGCAGCATGTTCCGCCCCATCGCGATCGTCTTCATCGTCGTGATGCTCATCGCTCTGGTCGAGACGAAGCTTATCCTCCCGAGCCACCTCGCCACCCCATTCCTCGGCCGCGCCGGCGATCTTCTCGCACCGGTCCATCGCGTTTCGGGCCGGTCTCTGCAGTGGTTCATCGATCGGGTCTACCGACCCTCGATCCGCTTCTGTGTCGACCACACCTACACGATGCTGGCGGTCCTTTTCGGCGGGCTGATCGTCCTCATCGGCCTTTACGCGGGAGGGCGCATCCAGACAACCTATTTCCCAAGAGTTGCAAGCGAGCGGATCGATTGCCGTCTCACCATGCTCGATGGAACCCCCTTCGAGGTCACCGATGCGCAAGTTGCCCGCATCTACGACCTTGCCGAGCAGATGCGGAAAGACTACGTCGGACCGGACGGTCGCAGCGTCATCAAACACATCATTGCATCCTCCGGCACGACGATGTCTTCCGGACGTGGCATTTCAAACAGCCCCGGAAGCCACATCGGCGGGGTCGTCATCGAGACCTTCGGTCCCGAAGAGCGCAGCATGGACGTCAACACCGTCGACATGGCGGCCGACTGGCGCCAACGCATCGGGCCGATCCTCGGCGCCGAAGAGATCACGTTCCGCGCCGAAATCATTCGCAGTGGCGACCCCATCGACATCCAAATCACCGGGACGGACCCGAACGAATTGCTCGGCTTTTCCGAGAAGATCAAGGAACACCTCTCGACTTATCCAGCTCTCTTCGACATCAACGATTCGCTCGACTCCGGCCGCAACGAGATCCAGCTCCGCCTCAAGCCGGAGGCGAGACAGTTCGGCGTTACCGTGAACGGCCTCGCCTCCCAGGTCCGCCAATCGTTCTATGGCGATGAGGTGCAGCGGATCCAGCGCGGGAGGAACGAAGTGAAGGTGATGCTGCGCCTCCCCCGCGACGAAAGGCGGAATCTCGCCACCCTTGAAACGATGAGGGTCCGGACCGGCTCGGGGCTCGAAATTCCCTTCAACGCCGTAGCTGAGGCGACCGTGGTGAAAAGCTTCACCAGCATCAAACGGGTTGACCGCCGGCGAGCCCTCAACATCACCGCGGATGCCGACAAAAAGACAACCGATCTCGAAACCCTGCGCGCCGAGATCAAGGGCTATATTGACGAACTCCTCGCCGGCCATTCCCACGTCCAATGGAGCTTTGAAGGTGAAGCCCGCCAACAGCAGGAAAGCGGATCGCAGATGCTCGTCTCCCTCTTTCTCGTCCTCGGGGGCATGTATGCCCTGATGGCGATACCGTTCCGCAGCTACACGCAACCGTTCATCGTCCTCCTCGTCGTGCCCTTCGGCATCGTCGGCGCCGTCCTCGGCCACCTCTTCCATGATCTCCCCCTGAGCATCATGTCACTCTTCGGTATCCTCGGTGTTTGCGGGGTCGTGGTGAACGACACCCTCGTCCTCGTCGATGAGATCAACGATCTGAGGTCCAACGGCATGCCTCTTCGGGAAGCCGTGCAACAAGGGGGCCGCAACCGCTTCCGCGCCATCTTCCTTACACAGATCACCACCTTCTTCGGACTCGTTCCACTCATCTTCAGTGGCACCTGGCTGTCCGAGGTTCTCCCCTTTTTCTTCAGCTCGGGCGCGCAGAGCACCCACGCCCAGTTTCTCGTCCCCGTCTCCGTGGCGATGGGCTACGGCTCGCTGTTTGCGACCGTCATCACCCTCTTCCTCGTGCCTCTAACCTACCTCGCCCTGTCGGATTTCTCGAAAGCCATCAGCAATGGCTGGCTTGGCTTCCGCGATGCTTGGATCGGCAAACCCTCCGACAAGGCGGCAGGGCCTAACAGAGTTGCCACAGGGGAAGGATCGTGATCGACCCCCATCCGTCATGTCGAGAACGATCCTTGTTGCCAGCCCCTTGCTAGCCCTTTTTCTCCTCAGCTCCTGCAACCGCGAACAGTGGTTCGATGAGCGCCTGGCTGAGGCTCACACGATTTCGCCCGCCGCGATCGCCTCGTTTCTCTTCGCGGGAGGTTTCGTCAGCGAAGATCTCAGCTGCGTCAGCGCCGGCCTACTCGTCTCAAAGGGTTCCCTTCCCTACTGGCTCGCGGCTCTGGCCTGCGCGCTCGGAGTTTGGGTGAGCGATTCACTGATCTACTTCTGGGGTTGGATCGGACGTCGCGGTCTGCTCGAACGCGCACGCCTGCGCTGGTTCGTCGGCCGTTCGCCGATCGAGCGGGGTGCCGGAGTCTTCGAAAGGCACGGCCCGAAGGTGCTGATCCTCTCACGCTTTATGCCGGGATCGCGCGTTCCCATCTACCTGGCCGCAGGTTTTCTTCAGTATCCCTTTGCGCGTTTCGCTGGATGGATGGCACTCGCTGCCGCGATTTGGGCTCCAGTGATGGTCTGGTTGTCCCTGAGGCTCGGAGAAGCCCTCCTCCTTTGGTTGGAACGCTACGAAAAGGTCTCCTGGGTTGCGATGCCGATGGCCGTTCTCGTTATCTGGATCGGGCTACGAGGCCTTGAAAAACTCGCGGTCCTTCGCGCCAGACCACTCCTTCGAGGCTCCGCCGAGGAAGATCCGGCAGTTTCCGAAGAATGATTCCGTCGCGTCGCCGACTCACACCACCTCGGTCAGCTTCACCGGCCGCCCCTCACGGACCGACTTGTCACAGGCGAAAAGCACGCGGAAGGATTCGAGCGACTCCGCGATGCTGGTCCGCGGCATGTCCTCCCCTCGGTCGAGCGCGTCGAAGAAGGACTGGAACTGATCTTTGTAAGGGTGATCGGCGACATCGCCAGAGTCGGCAAGGGCCACAGGCAACTCCGTCCACTTCTTGTCGCGAAGCGCGAGCCTGGAGGAGTAGAGTTTATTGTCGAGCAGGCTGCCTTCGCTGCCGACAAGATGGGTGTGAAAGTAGTAGGGCTGCAGACAATCAATGACCGAGGCGACCTTGCCAACGCTGCCGTTCCTGAACTTCAAGAGAGCGACCGTCGTCGTCTTGTATTCGTATTTCTGGAAGATCTCGTGCTTCGACTGGGTCTCGTAGGCACTCACTTCCTCGACTTCGTTGCCCATGCAGAGGAGCAGCGCATCGAGGGCGTGACAACCCGCCGAGAGAAGACTGCTGCCACCGTTTTCAAGCGTGGTATTCCAACGGTATTGGCCATACCAAGGTCCGATTCCGTGGTAATAATCGACCTCGCCGTAGTGAATCTCGCCGATCATCCCGCTTTCGAGCAGCTTGCTCGTGGTGAGAAACTGGCTGATGAAACGGATCTCGAAACAGACACAGGCTCGCACCCCGGCAGACTTCACCGCGTCCGCGATCGCGCTGCAATCCTCCCAGGTCAGGGCCATGGGCTTTTCAAGGATGAGATGTTTACCCGCCTTCGCCACCGCCTCGGCTTGTGCGCGGTGCTGGGCGGGGTAACTCGTGATCGAGACCACGTCGATATCCGAGGCAAGCATCTCGTCGAGATCCGTGTAGGTCTTGATCGAGCTGCCATGGCGAGCCGAGACCTCCGCATCGTCGAGAGGCCGCGAGGAATAAACCGCCGACACGGTGCCCTGGTTCGTTCCGTTGATCGCGTCCGCGTGGGCGGTCGCCGCCCAGCCGTATCCGATGATGCCTACCTTGTATGCCATGCCCGCATTGAACCGAAGACGGCGTGGCAGGGCAATGGAAATCTTCGGCACGGATGCGCGAGGAGCGCGGGCCCTCAGGAAGCCCCTTCGTTCAGCTCGAACGACATTCCCACGAACCCGCCGCCAGAATATTCGCCCCCGAGACGTCGGGGCAGACGGAACTCGGGAAAGAGAAGAGGCTCACCCGAGAGGGTTTCACGCCCGCGCCACCAGACCACGATCCAGCCGATCAGCCCGATCACTGCGAGCCCACCGAGGAGGACGACAAAGGTAAGGACGAAGGTAAGCACCTTGCTCGTCTCATCAATAAAGATGCCCGGGGCATACTCGCGCAGGAGTTCGGGAGCGTCTTCGGAAGCCATCATCTCGTGCACCGAAGAGGCGGACACGAGCGATTGATGATCGGGATTCTCCTTCTCCATGAGCCGGCTTAGCCAGTAGAGCTGGATGCTCAACTCGATCGCCATTTTCTCGACCTGGTCAGGGGCAAGCTCGGCCACGGATCCCTCGCGAAGGCAATTCTGCGAGATGCGGTCGAAGACCGAACCTGGCAGTGACCGGATCACCGAGTCGTTGAAAATCAGTTCGGTCAGCTCCGGCTTCTCGCGGTAGTAAAGCACGAGAGCGGTGGGCTCATCAGAGAACCATTTCAGGTGGAGCGCCTTGGGGTCGGTGCCCTCGGGGATCTTCTGATTTTCGCCGATGACCATCACGTAGATGCGGAATTTCGACTCGTCCGCGTGAAACTCGAGAAACCGCATGATGTCGTTCGACTTCTGCTCGGTAAGGAGCCGTTGCGGATCCACCAGATATTCCACGGGGGCATGGGCGAAATAAAGATCCGCGAGATCGCCCTCGAGGGGTGGCAGGGGCTCGTAGGCCTCGACCTCCACGATTTCTTCCGGCACATCAAAGGTGCCGTCGGGATTTTCCTTCACCCGCTGCAGGGAAGGATCCGAGGTCGACGCGTCTCCCGCCGGGCCATAGAACCGGGGAGGCCCCACCGTCGAGCCGGAGGCCGCCGCCACGGCAGCCTCGGAGACGGGTGGCCCGGGGGCAGGAGGCCCGACCAACTCGATTCCCGCCGCGTCAAGCCCGGCCGGGCGTGACGCCGCGATGGAGTCCCCGGCCTCCGCGCCGGCCTCCGCGCCGGGCTGAGCGTTCGCGGCAGTGGCATCGGGAATGAGACTTTTTGGCCAAAGACCACCGCCAAGGTAGTAGGCTCCGGGGGTCTCGGTCGACTCCCACTCCGGAAGATCGATCCCAGCCGCACCGACCGAGCCCAGTGGCAATGCCATGGCGAGAGTGAGTGCGCTGATTCGTTTCATCAGGGGCGGGAGTTCCGTTCGAGTCGGTTCGTTCGACAGCATCACGCCGTCTTGAGATGCTCGGCGGGGCGTTCCGCCAGCCCGGCGGGTTGCTTCAGAAACTGGCCCGGACTGAGGTGCGGCGGCAGATCGAGGACGTTTCGGCATTGGCCGGTGAGGGTCGCATGGATCTGCTCCCGCGTGAGTTTGCGGAGCTTGCGCCCCTGCTTTTCAAGGACCTTCCCCATCTTGAGGAAAATGCGCTCGATCGCCTCGCCATACTCGGCATTGACAAGGTTGGGGCGGGCGGCGTTGAGGGCGCGATAGGCGTCTTCTTCCGCGATGAGCGTCTCGGTGAAATAACCCAGCGAGATACCGATCTGCTTGGTATTGAGGTCCATCACCACGAGAACGGCGTTTTCGTTCGGACGGGCAAACTCGGCACCTCGGACCTGCCCATGATTGAGCAACCAAAATCCCAGTTCGCTGATCTTCAACTTCGCGGGCAGCGTTCCCAAATAGGCACAGAATAACATCTGGGGAAATTTCGCCTCGAGAAAGTCGAGCGTTTCGGAGAGAGCGTCGCGCTCCTGCTTCCGAAGGCAGTGCGCCGCATCGTGGACCCGATTAAGCATCACCTGATTCGCCCCGCAGGCGATAGCCGCCTCGACCTCGCCATAGCCGCAAGAATAACAACTGGCGGCTTCGTGATCCACAGGACGCTGGCAGCGGGGACACTTCATGGGGAGAGGTTGGGAGGAGATCGACAACAGTCTTGATCTAAATTATCAAATTTTCAAGACAATAAAGAATTCTCAGATAAGTCAAGGCGAAGGCGGTTTTGTGTGAAGAAATTGTCAAAATTGAGAGAACGTTGCAAGGGAAATTTCGGTGACGTGAACGATCCGCGTTTGCACCCCAAGGCCGGGATGCCCGACGCCGAAAACCGGCCCCGCGCTGCCACGGGGTCAGGCCGGGGAAAGAAACGCGGCCGCGCGTTCCAAATGTGCCTCGCGTTTTTTCGCATCCATCTTCTCGAGCGTTCTCACCATCATACCGAGACGATGCTGGCCGCGAAAAAAGGTGACGTTTCGCTCGATAAAACTCCAGAAGAGGCCATCCCAGAGGGTTTCCCACGGTCCTGGCCTGTAGTCCGACATCTTTCGAAGGTAGTTGGATCCCGAAAAGTAGGGCTTGGTCGTGAAGATCCCTCCGTCAGCGAACTGGCTCATCCCGAAGACATTGGGCACCATCACCCAGTCGTAGGCGTCGATGAAGAGTTCCATGAACCAATCGTTCACTTTCACCGGATCGACCTCGCAGAGCATCAAAAAGTTCCCCACGACCATGAGCCGCTCGATATGGTGCGCATACCCCGTCTCGAGCACCCGCCCCACGACGAGGTCGATCGGGGCGACCCCCGTCTGTGCCGTCCAGAAGCCCGCCGGGAGGTCTCGATGATGGCCGAAAAAATTTGCTGTCCGCATCTCCACACCCTGTCGAAGGTAGATCTGGAAGAGGAACTCGCGCCAGCCCACGACCTGCCTCAGGAATCCCTCCAGCGATGCAAGCGGCACCTCATTTTCGGCCACGAAATCCATCGTGCGGTCGACCACCTGCCGCGGCGTAAGCAGCCCGATGTTCAGCATCGGCGAAAGGACGCTGTGAAACAGGACACGCTCCCGTTCCGAAAGCGCATCCTCCCACGGACCGAACCCCGCGAGTCGCCATTCGAGGAAGGAATCGAGCCAAACCGCTGCGTCCTCGTGCGTCACTGGATAATCAAACGGCCCGGCACTTCCCGGATAATCCGGGAAATGCTCCGACACATAAGCCGCGGCCTCCTCCACTTCGATCCGTCGGGGCGCCCGGGGATCGGCTGGCACCACGAGTCCCTTTTTCGGCATTCCCTTCCGGTTCTCCTCATCGAAGCTCCACCGTCCACCAACCGGTTTTCCTTCGGGACCGAGGAGCAATCCCATGCGCCTGCGTTGCGCCTCATAAAACGCGGCCATGAGGGGCTTTTTTCGCGAGCTCAGGTGATCGGCGGCCCAGTCCCGCGGCGTCAGGAACATGGGAGACTCGATCAGTGTCAGCTTCACCCCGGACTCGTCCGCGAAACGACGAAGACGCTTTTCGAGAAGGAAATCGCCCGGCTCGCAGGCAAAGATCTCGGAGAATCCGGTCCGTGAATGTTGTTTTGTTAGTATTTCGGAAATCGTTTCAGTCCGAGCGTAGTCAAAATACTCGACCTCGTGCCCGTTCCCGGATAGCCGCCTCGCATAGGCCTTCATCGAGGCCCGATGCAGGAGGATCTTTTGGCGGTGAAATCGCCCCGGCGAGGCGTGGGGATCACCGAAGTAAAGGGTGTCCTCGATCAGCAGAATTCTCCGACCGCGGGCGAGGGCCGGGTGGCACTCGAACAACTGATGGGGAAAGATCAGGGTGATGGAACCACCCATGAGTCAGAGGAGTTTCAAGGTCGAGATCCCGCCGTCGATCTTCAACACCTGACCGGTCATGAAGCCCGACTCCGCTCCGAGGAGAAAAGCGGCCGCCATCGCCACCTCCGAGGCATCGCCGATGCGCTTGAGGGGATGACGTTCGGCCGAGGCTCGGCGCTTCTCTTCGGAAGAGAGCAACGCGCCCGCGAGCGGCGTGTCCGTGAGGGAGAGGGCGAGACAGTTTACACGGATCTTCGGCGCGAACTCCGCTGCGAGCGTGCGGGCGAGACCCTCGAGGGCTCCTTTGGCAGAGGCGATCCCGGCGTGGTAGGGCAGCCCCGTGCCCACCGCTACCGTTGAGAAAAGCACGATCGAGGCAAGGGAAGACGCCTTCATCGCCGGGTGAGCGAGACGGATCGCCCTGACGGCACCGAGAAAATTGACCTCCAGCTCCTGCTGAAAATCGTTGTCGCTGAGCCGGCCGAAGGGTTTCAGCTGGATCGTGCCTGGGCAGTAGACGAGCCCATCGAGACGATCCGGCAAGGTGAGCGTGGCCTCGCGATCGGTCACATCGTAGGGCTGCCAGCTCACCCCGGGGAGACCAGCGGCGTCTCCCTCCGATCGGGAAGCGGCGCAAACGCGATCCCCCTGCGCCGAGAGGAGCTTCACAATTTCGAGGCCAACGCCCGAACTGCCGCCGATGACGAGAAAATGACGATCCATCGGGATTTCCTACGGCTGCGGTCGTGATTCGGAGTCGGTCAGGGAACCTTCGAGGAGGAATTCGACTACCAACGGCCCGAGGCCCTCGCTGAGAATCAGATGAACTCGAACCGCCCTCCGCTATCGGGACCCGCCTTCCTTTCCGAATCGACCTATCCCGTCATCCCGTGCCCGCCCGATCTCTCTTTTTTCCTTCCCGCGCCGAATCCGCCTCCCTAATCTGGGGATCATGAAACTCGACTCCCCCGATCGACGCCTATTCCTGAAATCCGCCGGACTTGCCGCCGGAGCCTCCGTGCTCGGCTTTCCCGCGATCACCCGCTGCCAGTCTCCCAACTCGAAACTTGGAGTGGCGCTGATCGGCGTGGGTGGGCGCGGCGGCTCTCACGTGAAGGCCACGGTCGACGCCAAGGAAGACCTCATCGCCCTCGTCGATGTGAACGAGAATCATCTCGGTGCCGCCCTCATTCAGGGCCCGAAGGCACGCAGTCACCGCGACTTCCGCGAACTCTTCGCGGGGCGCCTCGACGACATCGACGCGGTCTTTGTTTCGACGACGGAGCACACCCACGCCTTTGCCACCCTCCCCGCCCTGCGCGCCGGGAAACACGTTTACAGCGAGAAACCCCTGACGCGAGACGTCTTCGAGGCTCGAAAGGTCTTGGAGACGGCCGCGGCTCGGCCCGAGCTGATGACACAGATGGGCACGCAGATCCATGCCTCGGAAAACTACCGTCGCGTCGTCGAGCTGATCGAGAGCGGCGCGATCGGTTCCGTCCGCGAGGTGCATTGCTGGGTGAGCCGCGCCTGGGGCTGGCAGACCGAGGAGGAGGCGGGAAAAAACAAGGATCTCCTTTACACTCCCGACACACCCGTCAACGGCATGCCCATACCGGACGGTCTCGACTGGGACCTCTGGATCGGTCCCGCGCCCTACCGCGACTTTCACGAATTCTACTTCCCCGGCCCACGATGGTATCGCTGGTGGGATTTTGGAAACGGCACCATGTCGGATCTCGGCAGCCATCGCAACGACCTCCCTTGGTGGGCCCTCAAACTCGACGCTCCTCTCACGATCGAGCCCGTCGCTGGTCCGCCCGCGCATCACGACATCGCCCCGGCCTCGATGGCGGTGAAATACACCTACGGAAAACGCGGCGAACTGCCCCCGGTGGCTCTGACTTGGTATCAGGGCACGCAGAAACCATCGATCTGGCGGGAGGGCAAGATCCCCCAGTGGGGCGACGGGTGCCTCTTCATCGGCGACAACGGCATGCTCCTCGCCGACTACGGCAAACTCATCCTCCTGCCGGAGGAGAAATTCAAGGGCTTCATCCCGCCGAAGCCCTATCTCGCCCCCTCTCCAGGCCAGCAACAGGAGTTCTTCCTCGCCTGCAAGGGCGAGGGGCCAAGACCGCTCTGCCAATTCAGCTACTCTGCCCCCCTTACCGAGGCGAACCACCTCGGCAACGTTGCCTACCGCGCCGGAAAAAAACTGGAGTGGGATGCCAAGGCGATGAAATTCTCGAACGCTCCCGAGGCGGAGAAATTCCTCAAACGCGATTACCGCGAGGGCTGGTCCCTGGATGCCTGAAAGCGCCATTCACGACCCAATCGGATAAAACGTGGCGAAATCGCCATGTTTTCGGCTCGATTTCCCGGTTATCCTCTCCTAGGTTGATCTCTTTTCGCTCATGAAACCCGCCCTCATTCTCTCTCACCTCGGAACGCTCGTGGCCGGTGCTGCCGCGGCCTACCTCGCTCTTCCCGCGCTGAATTCGCCCAAAGGCGGCGATCAGGCCGACGCCGGCGCCGAAGTCACGACCTTCTCGGGCGAGCCGGGATCCAAGGAGGGAACGGCCTCCGGCGGGATCCCATCCAGCCTCACTTCGGCGAATTTGGAGAAAGCCGGCTATCAGCTCGGCAGCGAGGATCCCCTCGCCGCAATCGCCAAAGCCAAGGAAATCCCCGGCCGGGACAACCGCTACCTCTTCACCGAGTCCGTCTTCACCGCCTGGGGCGAAAAGAACGGCCTCGAAGCCGCCCAGTGGGTCCTCGCCAATTTGAAAGGAGTCGAGAAATCCGATGCCCTCTACAACATCGCGGACGGCTGGGCCGAGGCCGATCCCGCAGCCGCCGCGATCTGGTTCAACGAAAACACCAGCGGCATGAACCGCGAGGATGCGATCTACGAAATCCTTGAATCGTGGGGACGCAAGGCCCCGGAAGGAGCCCTCGCCTGGGCCGAAGACCTCGATGAATACACTCGCTCGAGCGTGATGGATTCCCTTGCCGAAGGCTGGGCCGCCAACGATCCCCAAGGGGCTGCCAAAGCGTCCGAAAAGCTCCTCGAGTATGACTTCGGCGACGAGTTCGTGATGAATATCGCCGGCCAGTGGGCCAGCACCGATCCCGGCGCCGCCTCGACCTGGGCCAGCACGATCAATCACAGCGATGCCCGGGCCATTGCCCACCTCGAGATCGGCACGGAATGGGCCATGGAAGATCCCAACCAAGCCACTGCCTGGATCAACTCATTGAAGACCGACGACGACAAGCTCTACGCCTCCTTAGGGGTTGCTCTCGGCTGGTCCGAGCACGATCCCGGCGCGGCCCTCGGATGGGCCGTCGGCACGGTGCAAAACCCCGGCACCCGTCAGCGCATCATCGAAGATGTGATGCTCGACTGGAGTTCGACCGACCCGACCGCCGCCGCAGAGTGGCTCAACAAACAACCGAAGGGGCCATTGAACGACGAAGTCCTCTCCACGTTCAGCAGTGCGATCGTCGACGTCGACCCCGTGTCCGCCGTCACTTGGGCCTCAACCATCACCGACGAGACGAAACGCACCGCGAACGTCTCCTCCCTCCTCGAAGAATGGATCGCGATGGACGGCAATGGGGCCAGGGAGTGGCTCAACAACTCAAAACTCAGCGACGATCTGAAAAAGAAATTCGCCAAACCGTAACGGGCCGCCGCCGAGCCGGGCCTTCACCGCCCGGCAGTCAAAATCCCGCCACTGCCTGAAAGGTCCATCCCTTCAAGTAGTGCGTCTCGGGCAAGGTAAGAATCACGGGGTGGTCGCGCCTCTGAGTATGCGTCGAGACGACACGCAGAGTCCGTTTCGCGTCGACCGACGCCTCGGCGATGACATCGTGGAACTCCCGTTCACTGACGTGGTGGCTGCAGCAGTAGGTCGAGAGAAGTCCATCCGGAGTGAGCAGCTTGAGGGCCCGCAGGTGGATCTCCTTGTAGCCCCGCAGGGCATCGGTGACCGACTTGCGTGATTTGGTAAAGGAAGGCGGATCGAGGACGATCAGGTCAAATTTCTGCCCGGAGGTCTCCGCCTCCTTCAGGAAATCGAAAACGTTCGCCTCCCTCGCTTCCACCACGAGATCGTTGCGCAACGCGTTCGCCCGCGTCGACGCGACAGCTCCGGCACTGATGTCGAGCGCGAGCACCGAAGCCGCTCCGCCTCGGGCGGCATGGAGTGCAAAGCCACCCTGGTTGCAAAAGCAATCGAGGACGTGCCTGCCCTTCGCGAGATCGCCGATGGCGGCGTAATTGTCGAGCTGGTCGAGGTAAATTCCGGTCTTCTGGCCCTCCATCAAATCGATCTCCTGGGAAAGGCCGTTGATCGTGAGGGTGACAGGGCCACTCCAAGCGCCGGCGAGAAGACCACTGCGCGGCTCGAGGCCCTCGGCTTTTCGGATCGAGGAATCATTGCGCTCGATCACGGTAATCTCGCCAAAGATCCCGATGAGGGCCGCGACGATGAGTTCGCGACGCAGATCCATCGCCAGAGTCAGGGTCTGGATCACGAAATGATCTCCGTATCGATCAATCACGACCCCGGGCAGGCCATCGGCCTCACTCCAGACGAGACGGTAGACCGGCTCGGAAAAAGCAAGGGCTTCCCGGACGACGAGAGCGCGACGGAGGCGGCGATCGAAGAAGTCGGCATCCAGCTCCTGCTTGCGGCGCGAGATACGCCGGGCCACGATCTGCGACTCGGGATTGTAAATGGCAGTGCCGAGGGGACGGTCACGGAAGTCTTTCAGAGAAATCACCTCGCCGGCCTGCGGGTTTCCGAAAGCCTTCTGCACCTCCGTCGCGTAGACCCAGTCGTGACCGTGGAAAATACGCGAGCGCGGTTTGATAACAAGTCCTGCCATGGGCGAGTCTCGACCACGAAGCGGGATCCGTCAAAGCGGCGTGCACCCGGAGGCTCCTTGCCCTCATTCACCATGACGCGACGCTCCCGCAACGGCGCGAGAACCTGCCGTGGCAACCCCGCCGTCGAAAATCCTCAGGGGTTCAACACCAGAATCCCCGCGTTCAGATAAATCGCATAACCCACCCACGCGAGATAGGGCACGAGCAGCCGCGCGGCGATGCGATCGAGTGGTCTGAAGGCGAGGATCGTCAAAAGGATCGTCACCCAAAGCACGACGATCACGACGAGGGCGACCGCGACGAGGTGGGCTCCGAAAAATAGTGGGGACCAGGTCAGATTCAGAAGCAACTGGACGGCAAAACGGATCAAGGCCCGCCGCTTGCCCGGCCCCTCTGGTCCGATATGCCAGACCCGCGCCACGGAAACGCCGATCATCAGATACAAAAGACTCCATGTCGGACCAAAGACCGCGTTCGGCGGGGTGCCGGGCGGCTTCGCGAGTTTCGCATACCAGTCGGGAATCGCCGCCACCGTCACCGATCCCCCAATCGCACCCAACAGCATCACCACCACGACAGATAGAATCAACTTCGGCCAGAACTTCGCCATGCAGGAGAGTCACACGGTTGACCCGATCAGGTCGAGTAGAAAATTGGAACGCGTTCTTTTCGCGTGAATGCCGCGCCGCATCCGCTACCTTGCCCCTTGATGAAACTCACGGACCTGGGCTGGAACGAGCGCTTCGAGGCGGAGTTCGCCCCCTTTGCCAAAAAGGGGTGGGTTCCCGCGCGCCTCATCCGCGACAACAAGATCACCTACGGCGCCCTCACCGAGGGAGGCGACGAATACGAGGTGGTGATGAGCGGCAAGGTCTACCACGATGCCTCCTGCGACGCCGAGCTACCCGCCGTCGGAGATTGGGTCGCTCTCGAGATCGGCACGGGCGACCTCGACCACGTCATCCGCGCCCGGCTTTCCCGGCAGACCTGTTTCTCTCGCAAGGCCCCGGGCAAGAGCAGCGAGGAACAGGTGCTCGCGGCCAATATCTCCCTCGTCTGTGTTGTGACCGATGCCGGCACGGACCTGAACCTGCGCCGAATGGAGCGCTTCTTCACCCTCATCGGCCGTGGTGGAGCGAGATCGCTGGTCCTCGTCAACAAATCCGATCTCCATTCCAGACAACAGAACGAAGAAGCCGCCGCCGCAATCCGCGCCCTCTCTCACGACGCCGAGGTGATCGTGACAAGCGCGATCGACGGCCGTAACGTCGTCGAAATCCGCCGCTTCCTCAAACCCGGAGTCTCCATCACCTTTGTTGGTTCGAGCGGGGTCGGCAAGTCCTCTCTCGTCAATGCCCTGCTTGGGGAAGAATGGCAGGAGGAAGGCGAAGTGAACGAGGTCACCGGGAAGGGTCGCCACACCACGACGGCGCGCGAACTGATCGTGCTCGAAGAAGGTGGCATCCTCATCGACAATCCGGGAATCCGCGAAGTGCAGATGTGGACTGACGAGCACACCCTGCGTGAGAAATTTCTCGATGTCGCCGAGATCGCTTCAGAGTGCCGCTTTCACGATTGCCGCCACGGGAGCGACGCGGGCTGCGCCATTCGCGAGGCGGTCAACGAGGGACGCCTTTCACGCGAACGGATCGAAGGTTTTCTCAAGCTCGATGAGGAGATTGCCAAGCTGAAGAAGCGACTCAAGAAGCGCACCATGAACATCGACCGCCGCGCCAAACGTGACCACCGCGTGAAAGCACGCAACCTCGTCGACCGCCGTGAGCTCGAGGCCGAGCTGAAGCCACGTCCGACGAACACCTGACCAACATCGCATGAAAATCAAAAGCTCCCGCTACGCGACGAGCGCGATCGGGATTGATGAATGTCCCGCCGCCACGTTGCCCGAGTTCGCCTTCATCGGCCGCTCGAACGTGGGCAAGTCGTCGCTCATCAACCTGCTCTGCAATCAAAAAGCCCTCGCCCAGGTCTCGAGTTCTCCGGGGAAGACGCGGACGATCAATTTCTTCGTCGTAAACGAAGAATGGGTTCTCGTCGATCTCCCTGGATATGGATACGCCAAGGCCGCGAAGACCGAGCGCGAGCGCTTCAACGAGTTCGTCGCCGATTACCTCGAATTCCGCGAGGGGCTCACCCATGTCTTCGTGCTGATCGACAGCCGCCTCGATCCGCAACGCATCGACCTCGAGTTCACCTCCTGGCTCGTCGAGAAAGGCGTCCCCTTCTCGCTCATTTTCACGAAGGCCGACAAACTGAAACCAGCAAAGGTCAACGCCAACCGGGCCAAATTTCTCGCTGCCCTTTCCGAGCTCATCGATGGCGAGCCGGCCACCTTCGTCACCTCCGCCGAAGCGAAGACGGGCCGGCTGGAAGTGCTTGGAGCCATCAAGGAAATGATGGCGATGGATAACTGAGGCCCTTCCCTCACTTCAAACGCGCCCGCAATTCCGGCGCGAAGTGCTTCAGCCGCAGGTCCCGGTCCGCCGCCAGAGCCCCTGCCTGCTGCACCGCGACGGGACATTGCCCGCAATCGCAGCCCGACGCTTCGCGCCAGATCACCGCAGCCTCCGCTTCGTAGCGCGAGAGCTTCTCGAGGTCCTTGGCAGGGGGAGCGCCGAGCATCCGCGTCAGGCGCATCTCGAGTCCCTGAAAGTGAACCAGGATTCGCGCGAAGTCATCGACCAAAATCCAGCCCGGTGCGAGAAGCCGGTCGAGCTGACGACGCCCGTCCATGACCGACTCCTCGTATCCGCGAGGAGCTGTCGCCAGCAGTCCGGTCACCGTCTCGGCGACCCGGAGGATTTTCGCAATCGCCTCACAGACGACGGCACCGTGCGAAAACAAGCCAGCCTCGCAGCGGGTGATCGCCGCCTCCCACTCGTCCCTCGAAAAAGGACACCCTAACAAATCTCTCAGAATCCGCCTTAGGAGATCCTCGCGATGCCCTGCCGCAGCGGGACCGACCCGGTTCAGGAAAAGGGCCTCCGCGGGCGTGAGGAACCGCCCCGAGACCGATTCCCTCGCCGCAGGAACCGGCTCCAGAGGCGCCGTTTTTGTTGCCGATACCTTGGCAACTCCGCCAAATGCCGCCGCCAGCGAGTTGAAATCCGCCTCCCTCCTCGAACCAAATCTTGTCGCGGCCGCGACAAGATTTGGTTCACCTTTGCCCGTGAAGAGGACACCAAGGAGACGCTCGACGGGGCCTCTGCGAACGACCCGATAGAGACGGCTCAGGCCAAGCCCGTGCTGGACGGAGGCGCAGGAATCAGACGGCCAGAGGCGCATGGCGACACTGTCATTGACCGCGTCGAACAGCCCCGGAAACCCGGTGGTGTGGCGATCAAGCGAAACCTGGCGCGGCAGGTCGCCGAAGTTCCAGGCAGCGATCCCCTGCCGGGAGTATCGCCCCCTTGAAACTTGTTCAAAACGGTCGCGCACCTTTCCGGCAAGCGCACGCTGGAGCTCCTCGAGATCGAGACCGCTCCCGACGATACGTCCCTTGTCATCGATGACTTCAAAACGCAGGCGGAGATGCGACGGCAGGCGCTCAAGATCGAAGGAGCCCGGCGAAAGTTCGAGCCCGTGGGACTCATGAAGGTAGTCGATGAGCGCCTCGAGCAAGCCGCAACGGGGTTCGTAATCCTCCCAGGCTCCGAGGAACTCATCGACGACGGAGCGGTTCGATGGCAGGATCGTCCGCATCTCTTTGCGCAGACAGCGCAGGAGCGCGGAGACTTTCTCCCCAATCCAACCGGGCACGAGCCATTCCCCATACCACGGTGGCAGGTGCGGCAGCTCGACGAGCGGGACGCGCGCCGTGATGCCGTCGGCGGGATCCGAGGGATTGTGGAGGTAGACGAGCGAAAAGTCAGCCGTTCCATCCGGCGACGAGATCGTGTCGGGATAGTCCTCCGGGTAAAGCGGCTCGCGCTGCGGCAAGAGACAATCCTCGAGGGTGAAGTCGAGAAACCCCTCGACCTGCGCCGAGATCCATTTTTCGAAATCCCTCTGAGTGCAGATCGAGGCGGGAACCTTCCCCTCGTAAAATGAGAGGATGCCGGGCGGATGAAGGAGGCCGCCGAAGCGTCGCATCTTGTGCTCGAGCCGTTCCGCCGCTTTCATCGTTTCGCGATTTGTCGCGAGCGTGGTCAACGGTGCCCGGGTGTTGCCGTTGACGAGCGCCTCGAGGATGAAGATCTCGCGAGAGAGCTTCGCGTCGATTCGTCCGTAATGAACGCGGCGTTTTTCGACCACGGGCAGACCGAACGCGAGGACACGCTCTTCACCGTAGACTGCTCCCTGGTCAGGCACCCAATGGGGATTTGAATACCGGTAGCGGCAGAGGTGCGGCGCGACTTTCTCAATCCACCCTGGATCGAAGGTGGCCGAGTTGCGGGCGTAGAGTTTTGCCGTCTCGACGAGTTCGAAGCTCATGACCCAGGCCGGCGATCCGCCGAAAATCCCCGATCCCGGAAACAGCCAGAAGGTCGCGTCGTTCGCCCCCTTGTATCCCTGCCCCTTGCCACGGAACATCCCGATCTGGCTCGGGATTGCTGCGAGGAGGGCGCGATGCAGCGGCTCCGAATAGGTATCGGCGGGATCTTCCACTGGCTTGCCGGAATCCGGAAGCCGCCACTTCATCTCCCTCAGCGTGTCGCGCAGCTCCCGATGCAAGTTAAGCCATTCCTGGGTGCGGCGGTGATTGAGAAACGATTTCTGACAGAATTTTCGGAGCTGGTTCCCTGATTTCCCGCGAGCCTCTTGAATCGCGAACCAGAGCCGCAGCCACCCCGTGAAGTCGGAGCGTTTGTCGCGGAATTTTGCATGGGCCTCATCGGCGGCCTGCTGACGGTCGCGAGGACGCTCGCGCGGGTCCTGAACTGCGAGAGCGCTGGCGATGATGAGCCCCTCGCCGAGGCAACCCTCGGCCTCGGCCGCGACGAGGAGACGACCCACCCGAGGATCAAGCGGCAGGCGGGCGAGGCTGTGACCAATCCCCGTCACCTCGACCCGACGCCCGTGCTTCTTCACCGCACCGATCTCCTCGAGGACGCGATAAGCCTGGGCAACGCGCTTCGGCTGGGGCGGATCGACAAAGGGAAAATCGAGCGGGTCACCGAGTCCGAGATGCTCCATCTGCAAGACGACACCGGCGAGATTTGAGCGCAAAATCTCGGGATCGGTGAAGTCGGGACGCTCCGCAAAATCTTCCTCGGAAAAAAGCCTGACACAGACCCCTTCGCTGATGCGCCCGCAGCGACCGCGGCGCTGACGGGCGCTCGCCTTTGCCACCGCCTCGACGCGGAGCCGCTGGATGCCCGAAGCACTATCGTGACGGCTCACCCGGGCCAGCCCAGAATCGATCACAAATCGGATCCCTGGGATCGTCAGTGAGGTCTCGGCCACGTTCGTAGCGAGAATGACGCGCCGTTTCGACGGGATCGGACGAAAGACGGCACCCTGCTCCACGGCGGCTTGGCGGGCGAAGAGCGGCAGCACGAGGGTGTCGCGATACTTGCGACCTTCGAGCAACTCGGCGGCCTCGCGGATTTCGCGCTCTCCAGGAAGGAAGACAAGGGTATCGCCGAGCCGGTCGAACTCGCCCAGCGATTCAAAAGCCCGGCAGACCTGCTCCGCGATCGACTCGTGTTCGTCCAAGGCCGGCTGATACAAGTCCGTCACCGGAAAGGCTCGCCCCTCCACCTCGATCACCGGAGCACCGCCGAAAAACTCCGAGAAAGCCCCCGCGTCGAGGGTCGCCGATGAAATCACCACCTTCAGATCGTGTCGTTTCGCGAGGGTGCGGTGAAGGTAGCCGAGAATAAAGTCGATGTTGAGCGAGCGCTCGTGGGCTTCGTCGACAATGATGGTGTCGTATTGACGCAGATCAGGATCCTTGCGCGTCTCGGCGAGGAGGACCCCATCTGTCATGAACTTCACCCGCGTCGCCGCCTTGTCGGTGCGATCCTCGAACCGAATTTGGTAGCCCACCTCGCGCCCGAGCGGCACCTGTAATTCCTCCGCGACACGTGCCGCCACGGACGTCGCGGCAATGCGGCGGGGCTGGGTGCAACCAATGCGGCGCCCTTTCGCGCCACGACCGAGTTCGAGCGCGATCTTGGGAAGTTGCGTCGTTTTCCCCGAACCCGTATCTCCGCAAACGATCACCACGGCATGGCGCTCTACCGCCGCGCGAATGTCATCGCGACGTCTCGAGACGGGCAGCTCTTCTGGAAAAGTGAGGTTCAACGCCGCGCGTTTCGTCGTTAGGATTGAGTTGGTGAGCGGGAGTATTCGATTGATGAAGGCACAGGGCAAGCAGAGATGATCACTCGCAGTCTCTCCGGACTCTCAGGGGACAGAACGACCCGTCGCTTCACGCCTTCCCTGCCGACCAATCGGGAATCGATCGGGAATCGATCGGGAATCAATTGGGCAGAAGCGGGAAGAGTCGGCGCGGGGCCGGGGCTCCTTCGTGAGGGGCAGCCCCGTTCAGGCCTCCCCAGGGGAAACGCCGCTGACGCGGCGTGATCTGCGGCGCTGAGGGCTCACCGACTGCTTCGACGGAGCCCGGACCGGGGGAATGGGCAGCCCGGTCGGGGATCGCGAAAAGTTCCTGCCCGATTTGACCCAACTTTTTCAAGCCTTCGACGGGAATATTTGTCAGCTCGGAAACGAGCGTAGCGGGCACCTTGCCGAGATTCGAAATGTGTTTTGGCTTCCACACCGGGCTGCGCACGCTGCCACTGCACGAGTAGGTCAGCAGCTCGCTGACGGGTGTAAGGACGGTGCTCGAAAGTTCTCCCCGCGTATTCACGATCGCCTCGAGATCGACCGACTGATCGACCAGCGAAACAGTCCCGGCCGCCTTGACGCGAAAAGCCTTCGTCAGAGCCTCGAGATCGCGCGTCTCGATCACTCCGTTTTCGAGGCGAAAGCTGGCAGAGGCCTCCTTGGCAATGTTGCCACCATTGCCATTGGCATCTCCGGCGCCGAGCAGCTTCGTGAGGGGACCAAGCACCGGGACGGCGAAAAGATATCCTTCAGAGATGCTGGCTCTGCCCGCCCCATTGAAGCTGGCGACCTGTCCCGCATTCCCGGTGATTTCAAGGTCGGCATCGACCGATCCGGTGATATCGCCACCACCGTCGTAGAGCCTCGTGACGCGTTCGAGCGGCACGTCGCGGATCGCCGCATTCATGGAAAAGGCCGCGTTGGGTTCACGCACATTCTTGACGTCATAGTCGAGTTCGACGACTCCGCCGAAGATGCCGCCTGCGAGCGACGTCAGGTGGACGCGACTGCCCTCGACCGTCAATTCACCCACCGGATCGCTCAGCGTGAGCGTTTTCCCGAGGAAGTCATACTGGGCATCGCCTCCTCCCGTAAAGGAAATCGCCAGCTTGTTGCGACGCGGTTCATCTCCGATTTCCTCGTTGCGACGCCCGTCGAGTCGACCAGCGATGCGGATCGTCGGTGGGCTCGCATGTCGGTATTTCTCCAGTGCCTTGGCCAGCTTGGGGTTGAACGCCTTTGCCCCCTCTGCCGGATCAACGGTGGAAACGACCCCCCTCACCTCCCAACTTCTTTCGCGACGGTGGTTCTCGGCCAGTTCGGCGACGATTTTGCCCTCTTCGCGAACGAGCGAGGCGTTGCGGAACCACTGCGTCTCGCCGTCAGATTCGTAATCGGTCTCCAGCTCAAGAAAATCGACACCGTTGAGACGGAACTGACGGAGATCGATGACCCCACGATTTTTCCAAGTCGAAAAACTCCAATTTTCCCCTCGTCCCAGCGCGGCGATGTAGATTGACGAGGTCTCGCTAAAGTTCCACGCATCAATGAACTTCCGACCCCGCTCGTCGAAGAAAGGCCGGAAGACAAGAGGATCGAGTTTGATCTCGGTCTGGTATTGCAGGGTCTCGGCCCCCTTGCCGGGCTCATATTTGAGGTTCAGGAACGCCACCCCAGTCTTGTGATCCAGACGGAGATTCCGCAGGTAAAAACGCTCTCCCGCGGAACTGAAGCCGAAGCTCACCCCGGAAAACACCACCCCGCGAGTGACAAAGCGTTCCGAACGGACTTCGCCCATCACCTCGCCGGGGAATCCCTCGGTCCCCTCGAGCATCGCATCGAGGGCGAAATACCCCGAGGCTTCGATCGTCGGCGGATTGAAAAACACGATCTCTCCCAGTTTCTTATCAGCCCAGAACAGACCTGCAAGGCCCGCGATGTCGGCGGTCGAGTTGACATTGAAATCGAGCCGATTTCCCTTCAGCGTCCAATGACCACGAAGCCCGAAGACCCCCTTGTCGTCGCTGATCTTCAAGTGCTCGATCTCGGCACGGCTCTCGCGGCCATCAAAGCGGACCGCTGCGTCGAGGCTCCCGACCCGGTAGGTCTGTCCCTGTTTGCTGAATGACGGCGTTGTGATGTGGGCCCGCGCCGTCATCGTCTCGAGCTCGTCGAGATCACCTCGAAATTCGATCTCGACGCTGGGACGGCCGCCGCTGAAATCGTAGGCGTCAAGCTCACGCAAGAACCTGAGGAGCTGACGCCGGCGATCGGAGAGGACCGCTTCCTCCGCCGCTTGGTTACGCGGCTTTATCCCTTCGGATTTTTCGAGGGGCTGCCGCACCAGCGATCCTTTCAGAGAAATGTCGATTCCGTCCATTTCCGCCTCGGCTTTCACGATCTCGATGACACTCTCCGTGATGACGACGCGTCCGGAGAGCCCCATGATGCGGAGGCGTTTCGCATTCTTTCGCGACGGATCGAGGGGCAGAGAGACACTCGCCTCCTGAACATCGAGCGTGTTGATCGAAACACGCTTCTCCAGGATACGACTGAGATCGACATCGAGAAAAACATCGTCGATGAAAGCGATCTCCTGCTCGCGCGTCGCGTCCTGAAAAAAACGAACTTCCTCGGCGACGAGACCTCTGAAGGCCCCGAGGGTCAGCTTGCCGATATCAACGTGGTATCCACGTGATTCGAATTCCCGCTCGATCGCGTTCCGCCAACTCTCGCTGAAACCCTCTTTTCTGGCGTAGACTGCCGCCCAGATCGCCCCGCACGAGGCGAGGAAACAGATCAAGACAAAAAGCTGTCGAATGAGGCGCATCTGGCAAAGGGGCCGCCTCGGCGAGACCGGGGCAGGGAAAGGCAGTTTCCGCGAAAAAAGAGCCACCCGCAATAACGATTGGAGACCAGCGAACCTTGGCCTATTTTCCCGATTCGAATCCCATGCGCATTATTTCAGGCAGCGCGGGTAGCATCCCGCTTCAAGTCCCTCGGTGTCTTACCCGCCCCACGACCGATCGGGTCCGCGAGTCCCTTTTCGCGGTGTTCGGCGATCTGGTCGGCGGGGCACGGGTGCTCGATCTCTTCGCCGGCTCGGGCTCTCTTGGGATCGAGGCCCTTAGTCGCGGCGCTGTCTCGGTCGACTTCATCGAATCCAACGGCGCTGCCTGCGAAACCATTCAAACGAATCTTGAAAAAGCGAGACTCCCCGGCGGCAAGGTCCACCGCCGGGAGGTCGTCGCCCATCTCGGCGGCATCTCATCCGCGCGCTACGACCTCATTTTCGCCGACCCGCCTTATGCCCGGAGCGATTCCGAGCGCGAACTGCTTGGAAAACTTCTCACCACGGCCGGTCTCGCGGCGGCCCTTGCTCCGAGCGGCCTGCTCGTCCTGGAAACCCTCTCCTCCTCCCCCCTGCCAGAGAACGACCTCTGGAAGACCCTGGACGAACGACAATACGGGATCACCCGTGTCAGCTTTCTCGCCCTCGTGCCCCGCGAACCCTAACGCCATGCCCCGCCCTCTCGTCTATTTTCTCTACAACGGGCTGCTCCCTGCCATCCTCCTCCTTGGTCTGCCTTCGTTTTTGATCAAGGGGATCCGCCGCGGCGGTCTCGCGAGGAATTTCCTTCAGCGGCTTGGATTTTTTTCCAGTAAGACGTTGTCTGCGTTCAAAGGGAAGAAGCCTCTCTGGATCCACGCCGTCAGCGTCGGTGAAGTCTTCCTCGCCCTCAAGCTCATCGAAGCACTTCGCATCACCAAGCCCGGACGCCACATCGTCCTCAGCACCACGACCACGACCGGCTACCAAGTTGCTGCGGAGAAGGAATCCGACACTCTCGCCGTGATTCACAACCCGGTCGATCTGCCCTGGATCGCCTCGTCTGTTCTGAACAAAATCGATCCCTGCGCACTGGTTCTCGTCGAAGCCGAAATCTGGCCCAATCTCGTCGCACTTTCCAAGCGCCGCGGCATTCCCGTTCTCCTCGCGAATGCCCGCCTTTCCGCCCGCTCCGAACGCCGTTACAAAAAGGTCAGCAGTCTCATCCGGCCGATTTTTTCCCTCCTCGACGGGGTCTCCGTCCCTTTCGACGAGGATGTCGCTCGCTGGACCGGCCTCGGTATCCCTGCCGGGCAGATCGTGGTGACAGGCAGTATCAAGTTCGATCATTCCGTTTGTGCGGCGTCGGACGAAAAATTGCGGGAGGAGCTGACCAATTGGCTAACCGATACGGGGATGCCAGCGACTCGCCGCATCCTACTCGGCGGTAGCACTCACGGCGGAGAGGAGCTGCTCCTCGCCGCTACGACCCGGGCTTTGCAAGGCGAATTTCCCGAACTCCGGCTCGTCCTCGTTCCCCGGCACGCCGAGCGTGGCAACGAAATCGCCGCAGAGCTCCGCGAGGCTGGATTCGATCCCATTCTCCGTGCCGGAGCAGCGAAACTTGGTTCAACGACCGGCAAAGAACCGCACGAACGGGTCTGGATCGCGAACACCACGGGAGAACTGCGGGCCTGGTTTCACCAGGCTGAAATTGTCGTCATCGGAAAAAGCTTTCACGTCACCGGAGGACAAAATCCAGTCGAGCCGATCCTCGCGGGAAGGCCCGTCATTGTAGGACCAAACATGGAGAATTTCACAGAGGTCGTCGGCGAACTCCTTCGCGTCGGGGGGATCAGCCAACTCGACGGACAAGATGCTCTGGCCGAATCGATCAGAAGACTGCTACGCGCTCCGTCCGAGGGACTCGCCATGGCCAAGTCCGGCGCTGCAGTGATGGCGAAGCACGCGGGATCGGCGGTGCGCAACTCGACGTGGATCGATTCTAGGATCGAAACGGATTGAACGGACCTTGTCCCACGCCTCACCTATCAAAGCATGGCCCGAGCGTGAGCGGCGGCATCCTTTCGGGTTGAGCAATCCCCTACTGGACAGAAGGGCCCGCATCCGCCATGATCTGAGAGTTTCCCTCATGCACGCCCCCGCTGAACTGCTCCGCGAAGCTTGGCCCGTCCTCGTCGCCTATGCCGTCGGGGCCACCCCTTTTGGATACCTGGCCGGTAAGCTGCGCGGCATTGACATCCGCCAGCACGGCAGCGGCAACATCGGCGCAACCAATGTGCTGCGTGTGCTTGGCAAACCCGTTGGCATTACCGTGCTCGTGCTCGATATGCTGAAGGGCCTCCTTCCCGTGCTGCTGGCTCAGGAAACAAGCGCCCTTTCGGCAATTCAGATCGCCACCGCGGTCGCCGCCATCCTCGGGCACAACTACACGTTTTGGCTTGGCTTCAAGGGCGGCAAGGGCATCGCCACCACCGCCGGGGCGATCCTGCCGATCCTCCCGTGGGCGCTGCTCGCCGCGGTCGTCGGGTGGGTCCTCGTGCTTCTTGTGACGCGCTACGTCTCCCTTGCCTCGATCGCCGCGGCCCTGATCATCCCGATCGAGCTCGCCATCCAATTCCAATTCACGGGAGATTGGAACACCGCCGTGTTGGGGTTCGGTCTCTTCGTCTGCCTTCTCGCGATCTGGAAGCACCGCTCCAACATCGCCCGACTTCTTCGCGGTGAGGAAAACCGCTTCGGCAGAAAAAAGGTGTCGGCCGCCGACAACGATACTCCCAAGATCCCTTCCTGACATGTTCACCAACGCCACCGTCCTCGGAGCCGGGAGCTGGGGCACCGCCCTCTCCGTCGCCCTAGCCGATCGCGGCCTCGCTGTCAGCCTCTACGGCAACGAGCCATCAATCCGCGACGAGATCAATATCGAACATCGCAATTCCCGCTACCTTCCCGAGATCGAACTGCCCGCCGCGATTCACGCCACCACGGAAATCGGGGAAGCGAAGGGGGCACCGATGGTGCTCCTTGTGGTTCCCTCGCAGGTGGCGCGTCTCGTCCTGACCCAGCTTCATGGCATCGATCTTCCGAAATCGACCATTCTCGTCAACTGCACCAAGGGCATCGACCCGGAGAGCGGCAAGCTGATGCACGAACTCATCGAGGAATTTTTTCCCGAAAATCCCGTTGCGGTGCTCTCGGGCCCCAGCCACGCCGAGGAGGTCGCCAAACGCATCGCCACCCTCGTCACCGTCGGCGCGGCTGATCCTGACATAGCCACTAAAGTGCAGGAGGTCTTCACCCTTCCATGGTTTCGCACCTACACGAGTTCCGACGTCGTCGGGATCGAATTGGGAGGTGTCGTCAAGAACGTCTTTGCCATTGCGGCCGGGTGTATTGACGGGCTCGGGCTGGGAGACAACGCCAAAGCCGCGATGGTGACGCGTGCGCTTGCCGAGATGACCCGCCTCGGCGTCGCCCTCGGGGCGAGGGAGGAAACCTTTCGAGGACTCAGCGGCATCGGCGATCTGATTGTCACCTGCTACAGCGAACACAGCCGGAACAATCGCGTCGGCCGCATGCTGGGATCGGGAAAAACCCTCGACGAGGCCATCGCGGCGATGAACCAGGTGGCCGAGGGCGTGCCCAACGCGAAGAACGCCCACGAGCTCGCCCGCAAGCTCGGTGTGCGAACCCCGCTCATCGATCAGGCCTACGAGGTGCTGTTTCACGCAAAGCCGCCGGCCAAGGCCCTGCGTGAATTACTCGAGCGCGAGCAGCGACCCGAGGCGGACTGATCCCATTGTCGGCGCAACCACTGGTCGCTTTTCCGGTTCCAGCCCCATGCCCCTGTTTCTCTTCGCCATCTTCCTGAGCGCCTTCCTGCTCTTTCAGGTCCAGCCGGTCATCGCGCGCTACATCCTTCCGTGGTATGGCGGCAGTCCAGGCGTTTGGACGACGTGCCTGCTCTTCTTTCAGGTCGGACTGCTCGGCGGATACGCCTATGCCCATGGACTCGTCACCTTCCTGCGGGAAAAGCGCGGCTTGCAGGTGGGAATTCACCTTGGGTTGCTTGTGCTCGCCTTCCTGCTCCTCCCGATCACGCCGGACCCCCGGTGGAAGCCCGATGGGAACGAGGTGAATCCATTTTTCGGGATCGTGCGGCTGCTCGGCCTGACCGTGGGTGCTCCCTATCTTCTCCTCTCGGCTTCGGGACCACTCCTGCAGCATTGGTTTGCGGAGACTCATCCGGGGCATTCGCCCTATCGCCTCTACGCGATCTCGAACCTTGGCAGCCTTCTGGGTCTGCTGACTTACCCATTTCTTTTTGAGCCCAGCCTGAACGTCGGCGAACAGACGCGGCTCTGGTCGTGGGGATTTGTTGCCTACGGACTCCTCGCGATCGGTGCCGGCGGTCTTTACCTTCGGCGCAGCCCGATCATCGCGATACCCGGAACAGAGACCCGGCTGGGACAGGACACGCGCCGCTCCCATGTCTTCCTCTGGATTGCTTTCAGTGCCTGTGGTTCGATGCTGCTGCTCTCGCTGACGAGCCAGATGTGCCAGGACGTGGCCGTCGTCCCCTTCCTCTGGGTGGTGCCTCTTTCGCTTTACCTGTCGACCTTCATCATCGCTTTCGACCACGAACGTTGGTATCGTCGCGTTCTCGCCATCCCGCTTGCCGCCACCTCGGTCGGCATGACGATCTGGCTCATGAACCGCCAGTATGCTCCGACCGAGTGGCCTCTCCTTTGGCAAATCGCGATCTACTGCGCTGCGATCTTCTTCACCTGCCTCGTCTGTCACGGCGAGGTCGTTCGGCTAAAGCCTCCGGTGCGGCACCTGACCGCCTTCTACCTTTCCATCTCGCTGGGCGGAGCGATCGGCGGGAGTTTCGTGAGTCTTGCAGCACCGCGCCTCTTCACCGGCTACTGGGAGCTCCACCTTGCCTTTGTCCTCCTCGCGATCCTGACAGCCTACCAGCTCTGGCGACATTTCGCGCCACGGCGCCGCTACGCCATCCTCATTCCCGCCACCCTCGTCGGCCTCATCGTGATCGGAACGATGGGCTTCTACCTTCAACGCCACATCGACGAAAGCCGCACTCAGGCGATCGTTGTAAAAAGGGGATTCTACGGCGTGCTCAAGGTCGAGGAGGTGGCAGCCGGCACCGAAGGGGCCTTCCGAACCCTGCACCATGGCCGCATCAGCCACGGGCGCCAATATCTCCAAGGCGACGACCGCGGGCTGCCCACGACCTATTATGGACTTCAGAGCGGTGTCGGAGCGGTCTTTGCCTGCCTCCCCCAGCGCAAAGAACGTCCCATCGCCCCGGTCCACATCGGTGTGGTAGGACTCGGCGTTGGCACGATTGCGACCTATGCCGAGCCCGGCGACCGCTTCCGCTTCTATGAGATCAATCCCCAAGTCGAGGAGCTGGCCCGATCGCATTTCACCTTCCTCGGCGATTGTGCCGGGGAGGAGCAAGTCGTGCTCGGCGATGCCCGGGTTTCGCTCGAGCGCGAACTCACCGCCGGCGAGCCCCAGCAGTTCGACGCTCTCTTCGTCGATGCCTTCAGCGGCGACTCAATCCCCATCCACCTGCTCACGCGCGAGTCCTTTTCACTCTACTTTCAGCACCTCAAGCCCGACGGAGTCCTCGCCATCCATGTGACGAATCTCCACCTCGATCTCGCCGACCCGGTGCGCAATCTCGCCAAGGAATTCAGCTACGAGGCCTATCGTTGTGATCACAGCCCCGAAGACACCGAATACGAATCCTACTACTCGGACTGGATCCTCATCACCAGGAGCGAGGGCTTCGTCGATGCGCTGAAGGCGGCAGATCGCGTCACTCCGTGGGATCGCGAAGGGACCGAGCCCATTCTCTGGACCGACGACTACAGCAACCTCTTCGAAGTGGCCTTCTGAGGCGCGGATCAAGTCGCGTAAGGCCAGTGGGTCTTGGTCCAAAGACCGCCGTCAACGTAGATCGTCTGACCGGTGATGAAGTCGGCCTCATCGCTGGCGAGATGGACGACCATGCGCGCAATATCAAGCGGGACGCCGATCCGACCCATCGGCGTCAGGGGTGACCAGGTGCCGGAGTAGTCATCGGACTCTTCCTTGGTGCGCTCGATCTCGATCGCACCGGGGGCGACACAATTCACGCGGATGCCGTAGCGGCCCAGCTCACAAGCGCTGACGCGGGTGAGTTGCTCGAGTCCACCTTTCGAGGCACAGTAGTCGACGAGGTTCAGAAAGGGCTGCTTGTTGGCTCCCGACCCTATGTTGATGATGGAGCCACCCTGCCCCGTGTCGCGCATCCGGATCGCGGCGGCCTGAGTGCAGAGAAAGCTGCCTTTCAGATTCGTTTGGATCGTTTTGTCCCAATCGGCTTCGCTCAGTTCGAGTAGGGGTGCCCAGGTCTGGCGTCCCGCGTTGTTGACGAGGCAGTCGAGCCGGCCAAGCCCGCTCACCACCGCCTCGATCATGGCATCGACATCCGCTTTGGTCCCGACGTCGCCCGGCACAATGAGACAACGAACCCCCTTGGCCTCGATCACGGCGCGGGTTTCCTGGGCCCCGGCGAGATCGCTGTGATAGTTCACCGCCACATCCCAACCCGCTTCGGCCAGACCATAGGCGATGCCCCTTCCCACTCCTTTGCTCGCCCCGGTCACGAGCGCCACCTTCGTCCTTAGCACTTCACTCATCCCAGCAATGGAGCGAAAAAGCGGGCCGCGTCAAAAGCGATTCGAAAGCCGGATTTTCCGTCAAGACGCCGACAAAAAAGATCGAAATCCTTTCAAGGATTCGTCAGATTCATGAATCACCGGAAAGCCCCGATCGCCGTGCGCCTCGTCGTCTGCCATCTCACTCTCACCATGTCGATCACGCCCGTGATATCGGCTGCCGATTTCACTGCCGCCATTTTGCCTTTTTTCGAGGCCCACTGCTACGAGTGCCATGATGAAACGGTGAAAAAAGGCGGACTCGATCTCGACGCGCTTCCGCGCGATCTCTCCGACGAAGCGGCGATGGCAAAGTGGGTGCGCCTCTACGATCGCGTCGCTGATGGCGAAATGCCGCCCCGCGATCGCGACGCTCCGAGTGAAGGCGAACAGCGGATCTTTCGCGACGGTCTCGGCCCCGTCCTCGTCGCGGCCCACCAG